>CEAR01052018.1_pt1 | contig 196378 bp, 151 predicted proteins | sample 557461 | NCBI WGS metagenome assembly CEAR01 (sample SAMEA3182075, study PRJEB8094) | gut metagenome | biome: human; feature: gut; material: Stool; isolation source: human stools | place: Canada | collected 2012-03-14 | reverse complement strand
GTATTGCTCCATCAAAACAGCAAATCGCACCTATACACCAAAAGAATTTGATGAGCTTTCAAGGCGGCTGGTAAAATTAGAGCACGAAATGGAGATCATTAAACATTCTGGTTACATTGCAGATGTGCCTTTACAAAAAAGACTGTCAGCTTTAGAAAGCATCTATCGCCAACCAGATAACACTTACAGCGTCTATGAGCTCTGCGAAGCGCTGGAAGTTGCCAGAGGCACTTTTTACAACTATATCTTTCGCCGGGCGGACCACAGCAGGCGTGATCAGGAGCAGGCGCAGCTTATGCGGCTCGTGCAGCAGGCCTTTGATGACAGCGCTCAGCGATTTGGTGCTGAAAAGATCCGCATCACTCTGGCTGAGAGCGGTGTCCGGGTCAGCACCAAACGCATTGCGGCGATCATGCAGGAACTGGACCTGCACAGCATCCGCCCTGATGCCAAGAAGCAATACAAAAAGCATCAGCAGTATAAAAAGCAAAACCTGTTGAATCAACAGTTCACCGCAGACCGCCCCAACCAAATCTGGGTCAGTGACATCACATATTTTAAAATCAACGACTACTGGGTCTACTTTTGTGTCATCCTGGATCTTTTCTCCCGCAAGGTCGTCGGCTATCGGGTATCCCGCAACGCAAGCACGAACCTGGTCACCAGCACCTTCCGGTCCGCTTTTCGGGAACGCGGCGATCCTAGCGGTCTCACTTTTCACAGTGACCGCGGAAAACAGTACACCTCGGCCGCATTCACAGAACTCTTGCAGCACTGCAATGTAAAGCAGTCTTTTTCCGCTACGGCGCGGCCGCATGACAACGCAGTGGCTGAAGCATTTTTTGCTTCCTTCAAAAAAGAGGAGGCGTACCGCAGAGAGTACACCTCAGAACAAAGCTACCGCAAAAGCGTGGAGCAGTATATCCAATTTTACAATGAGCTTCGGCCTCATCGGACCTTGAAATACAAAACACCAACGGCATTCGAGGAAGCTTATTGGGCCGGTTTATGAAAAAGCTGTGTTCAAATAACGACCTTACATAAAAATATTAGTTTCGAATTTTGAGAGTTTTGGAGCAAATAAAGGAACGCGGCAAAAAGAAAAAGCCCCGATCTCTCAAGGCTTTCAAGACGTGAAGAAACCCGCTTTTCGATAAAAATGATCGAAAAGCGGGTTTCATTCATATGGCGGAGAGTTAGGGATTCGAACCCTAGAGACCTTTCGGTCTACGGCATTTCGAGTGCCGCACCTTCGACCACTCGGACAACTCTCCGTATATCTCAAGTGTAATCCTTGCTCCGGAAGAATGCAAGAAAAACACGCAAGAACAATATGAAATTGTGAATTCCGAACCCGCGCAAAGCCCTGTGCGGTGGACATTTTCAGCGGACGAAACGGCCGGAGCTTCCAAAAATTTCGAGTCAGCCCTGTTATGACCACTTCGATACCTCTGCACAAGTGCTTTTTTATACTACCACAGTTTTCGCCCGGGTGCAACTGATTTGTAAGGATTTTTTTCCTATTCGCGGCATAAGGTGAAAGAAGAGGTGAAGCCCATGATCCCTACCATTTTCATCCCCGGCCGGCAGGAGGCTCTGCGCAGCTACCGGGAGGCCATTTATTCCGCCGGGGGCGTTCCTATTTGCAGTCTCAGCGCTGCTGACTCCGCTCTGTGCGGCGGTCTGCTGCTCCCCGGCGGCGGCGACATTGGGGAAAGACTTGACGAACCCGAGCGAAAGCTGATACAATCCTTTGTGCAGAGCGGACGCCCGATCTTGGGCATTTGTCGGGGGATGCAGGCGCTGAATGTGTACTTCGGCGGCGACCTGTACAGCCATATCCCGGGCCACCAACAGCCCCGGGGCGACCTGATCCACGGGACCCTGGCCGTGGGACAGCTGGCCCGCCTTCTGGGCCGCCGACCGGCGGTGACAAGCAACCATCACCAGGCCCTTCGCCATTTGGGCCAAGGCCTGCAAGCGGTGCAGGTGACCCCCGATGGCGTTATTGAGGCGGTGGCTCACGGGGCGCTTCCTGTGTGGGGTGTCCAGTGGCACCCGGAGCGGCAGAGCTTCCTTCGGCGCCGCTCCGATGCAGTGGACGCTGCGCCTATTTTTACATTCTTTTTATCAAAAATGAGGGGATAGCCTATGGCCGCAGGCATGAAAGAACTGAATTTGGAAGCGGGGATGCCTCCGGTGGACACAGCCCTGCGCTGGCTGGAGGCCGAGCTGCACGCCGCCCGGAAAATGGGCCGTCCCGGACTGAAGCTGATCCACGGGTACGGCTCCTCCGGCACCGGCGGTAAGATACGCACCGCCTGCCGCAAATATCTGCGGGAGCAGGCCGAAGCGGGCCGGGTGCGTCTTGTGATCCGGGGAGAGGATTTCTCCATTTTTAGCGAGGAGACCCGCCGCGGCTTCACCCGCTGTGCCCAGCTGCGGGGAGACCGGGATCTGGACCGGGAAAATCGGGGTGTGACCTTTGTGATTCTGTGATTTCAATGGGGAGGGACATCCTTTTTGGGTTTCCCTCACACGCCTTTCCTTGCCGTTATCGCTAATTCAACCGCTTTATCGAGGGCCTCAAAAATATCACAGTTTTTTTAGAATTTATATTGACAAAGTTTCTCCAAAATGGTATGATAACCAAGCTGACGATTTCTTCGGAGGGCAGACGCGGGTGTAGCACAATGGCCAGGGCACCAGCCTTCCAAGCTGGGGATGCGGGTTCGATTCCCGTCACCCGCTCCAACTTCTTTTCCTATGCGCCAGTAGCTCAGTTGGATAGAGCAACTGCCTTCTAAGCAGTGGGCCAGGGGTTCGAGTCCCTTCTGGCGTGCCACTTTTTTGGAGTATGTCGCCAGTTCCCGTGTGCATGATATGTGGTGGGTGTAGCTCAGTTGGTTAGAGCACCGGATTGTGGTTCCGGGTGTCGAGGGTTCGAGTCCCTTTACCCACCCCACTGATAATCAGGGATTGGGAGCGATCCCAATCCCTGATCGATTTTCCACACAGGGGTGTAGCCAAGTGGTAAGGCAAGGGACTTTGACTCCCTCATCCGCTGGTTCGAGTCCAGCCATCCCTGCCAAGCCTTTCCTCGGCGCGCCGCGCCGCGAGAATATTCGCTCCGTTAGCTCAGTAGGTAGAGCACCTGCCTTTTAAGCAGGGTGTCCGGGGTTCGAATCCCCGACGGGGCACCAAAATAGAGCCACCCATTTCGGGTGGCTCTATTTTGGCGTTTGGCGTTTTTCTGCAAAACGGGGCCGTACACCGCTCTTTAATTTGCGAAGAAACTTTTCCCCGGGGGTGGAAAATGTCAAATGGCTGTGCTATACTGCCCGAGAAGCAGCAGGGGCCGCTCCTATTTCCTATTTCATAATACGCAAAATACAAGAGGGGATGATTATGATGTGGTTTATGTTCGCGTTGCTGTCCGCCGTGTTCGCGGCACTCACCTCTATTTTGGCGAAGATCGGCATTGACGGTGTAAATTCCAACCTGGCCACGGCCATCCGCACTGTGGTGGTTGTGCTTATGGCCTGGGGTATGGTGTTTCTCACCGGCGGCCAGGGCGGCATCTCGGGGATCAGCCGGAAGAGCTGGCTTTTCCTCATCCTCTCGGGCCTGGCCACCGGCGCCTCCTGGCTGTGCTACTACAAGGCTTTGCAAATGGGCGAGGCGTCCAAGGTGGTGCCCATCGACAAGCTGAGCGTGGTCATCACCCTGGTGCTGGCCTTTGTTTTCCTGCATGAAAAATTTACCCCAAAATCCCTCGTCGGCTGTGTCCTCATTACCATAGGCACCCTGGTCATGGTTCTGTGACGCAGAGATATTCTTTTAAAAGTGAGTGTTGTCCATGAACCGTTCTACCTTACAGGTTTTAGGCTGCTACATTCTCTGGGGCCTGCTGCCGGTGTTCTGGAAGCTGCTGGCCGGGGTCAACGCAGCCTATGTGCTGGCCCAGCGAATCGTTTTCTCCTGCCTGTTCTGCTATGCTTTTATATGGATCAAAAAGGACGGCCCCGCCGTTCGGGCCATTCTACGGGATAAAAAGCAGCGCCGACTGTATCTGTGCTGCGGCCTGCTTATTTCCGCAAACTGGGGCGTGTATATCCTCACGGTTACTACCGGACGCATACTGGAGGCGAGCCTGGCCTATTACATGAATCCCCTGTTCTCCATTCTCATCGGCGCGCTGATTTTCCGGGAGCGACTTACCGCCGTGCAGTGGGTGTCCTCGGCTTTGGCGTTCATTGGGGTCATGTATTCCGTGGTGCTCTATGGCAATGTGCCGTACCTGGCCATTATCATCGCCCTGAGCTTCGCCCTGTATGGGGCGCTGAAGAAGGGCATCCGGGCCCGGAGCGAGGTCTCCATCTGCATGGAGACCCTGTCGGTGCTGCCCCTGGCCTTGGGCTTTATCCTGTACGCACAGTTCTCGGGGCTCACCACTTTTTCCTCCCTGACCGGCTCGGAAATTGCCTTTTTGGTCCTCAGCGGGGCGGTGACCTCCGTTCCCCTGATGCTTTTTGCCAGCGGCATCAAGCAGACCAGCATCACCGCCGCAGGCATCCTCATGTATGTAAATCCCACGCTCCAGCTCTTACTGGGTGTGTTTGTCTACGGGGAAGCCTTTACCAAAGCCAACGCCGTCACCTTCGCCTTTGTTTGGCTGGCTGTGATCCTCTTCGTGGCCGACACGCTTCGCCACCGCAAGCACGCTTAAATCGGAAAAATTAAACCAGGAGCCTCCCGGGACTCGCCCCCGGAGGCGGCAAGCCCCAGGAGGGCTTTGACAAGCTGAAGGGCGCTTTGGAGAAAAACTCCAAAGCGCTCTTGGGTCTTCTTACGAGAGCTTCCGTTACAGGTTCTTCTCGTAGGACTCGATCATCTTCTTGACCATCTGGCCGCCCACGCTGCCGGCCTCACGAGAGGTCAGGTCGCCGTTGTAGCCGTCCTTCAGGTTGACGCCAACCACTCATTATTATAATATAGACGGAACAAGAGACATCTCAACGTGTAAACACGGGAGATGTCTCTTGTTCTTAGGCTGATAGGATATCAGTTACTCTTTTACAAACGATTACGTTGAGGAGGCGCTTGTTATACGCCTGCGACACAAGTAATCTCAAACAAATACGGCTCAGCAACTGTGGGAGCCACAACGGTATAACGGGCGGGGGCTACATCCATGTTCAGGAAATAACGATCCCACACCTTGTTGGCAATGGCGCGATCTTCACGTTTGCCGATAAAGATTTGGCAGAAAAGAACCTTCTCAAGACTGGAGCCGGCGGCTTCCAGGACATTCTTCATGTTGAGGAAAGCACGCTCACATTGCGCTTCCAGACCATCCATAAGAACTTCATTCTCATCCTCGCCAACCATACCGGAGATAAACACCAGGTTACCATATTTGATAGCTTGGGAGACGTTGTGAGTAGGGGTAGCGACCAAAGGAGTATAAACTTTTTCTTTCTTGAATTCCATCACAGTATTTCCTTTCAAATTTGTTATTTGCCTTCGACGGGAGTCAGTATTTCCACCGTACCGTTAATGCCGTCGAGCCTGATGTAGTCGCCGTCATGGATCTCCTTGCAGGGATCGCAGTTAGCCGGAAAATCCGCAACACAGGGGCGTCTGGTGTTGAAGATCGCGGTGCCGCACTTGGAGTCCATCGTGGTGAAAACATAGCCAATGGGCCCAACACCATTATACTCGCTGTTACGGAACATATCGGACCACCCCAAAGAACCGCGGCTGCAAGGCATTACGATGATCTTACCGGCAAAGCTATCTCCATAATGGATATTGCCCTTTTCCGTCACAATACCGGTCTTTACATCCGCACCATTCCAGCCCACGATGCTGTTGGGGCAGACAAAGGCGTAACCCTCGACCACGGGTCCCCATGCGGGACGGCCTTTGATGATCTTATTCTTACTCATATCTCCTTTTAACCTTCCAATAACCGCTGATGGCAGCATCGATGACCTGCTCATCGGAGCCGTAATAGATGGGACAGTCCCGCTCATCCTTGCTGCCGTTGCACAGCTTGAAGGAGGACAGACCAATGGACTTGGCACCCTTGGCTACGTTGATGGTACGCAGGATGCAGCCACTGGTCAGAACCTCCACGCCCCAATCTTTCAGATCCTGAATAATGTGGGACTGCTCCGCCATGGCATACTGCGCGATGTTGGTGAACACGCAGAAGCGGACGCCCTCCTTAACCTTCCGCCCGTTCATGTACCGCCAGATGCGGACAAGCTCCTCGGCGGAACAGTTGGGGCAACCGATCTGCAAATAGTCAGCCGGGCCGGACACTTTGCAGCAAACCTCATCCCAATAGGACTGTAGTATCTCATTGGTAATGGTGAATTCCGCGACGGGCTCATGGCCTCCCATAGCCATCTCATATGTCTGGGCCTCGGGGGACACGCCCACGATCAGGCACAGCTCACAGCCGCTGGTCACCGCCAGTGCAGTGAAGAAGGACTTCAGCTTAATGAGATCGGGCCGTTCAAAATCGCCGCAGATCACGGGGACGGCGTTGGGAGACAGACGACGCCCCACGGCGGCACCCAGCAGATCCCAGTCTGTCTTGTCCTTGGTATCGCAGGCCAGATGGAACACATGGGTGCCGTGGCGGTTTTCCGGCAGGTGCAGGCCCCACTTGGGTGCGCGGCCGCAGATCGCTGCGCAGAAGGTGGTGTTACCGCCGCCGCCATAGCCCCGTGCGCCCAAAACGGAGTTGCAGTACAGCACGTTGCTGGATTCGGTGGTAACGAAATACTCACCCATGACGGGCAGCCATCCGGCCAGATAGGGGGCGCAGGTGGAACCGATTACCACGCCGCGCGCCGCCGCATCAGCGAGGATATGCTGGTTATTCTCGTAAAACTCGCGGGTCTGTTGCGTCCACTGCCACTGAAATGTGTCACAGCAGTGCACGTCATCGATGACGAAGGTGCTCTCGTTAAAGCTGTTAAAGGTGGCGGGGTCCATCCCGGGGCATTTCAGCTTGGTCTGCCAGTCGTGGTAGCCCATGGCCAGAATATCGGGGCGGTCCAGATTCCCATCGGGGAAGTCGGACGGTTCACAGGTGGAACCGCAACACAGATGAGCCTTGGTAATGGGTACCAGCTCCTCCGCGCCCAGAATCCGCGCATAGTCGATGATCTTCTGCAATGCGACCTGCTTGGCAGCACCGTATTTACCATCAAGCATTTCCTGCTCGTAGGGTGTCAACCGAATCATATCATGCAATCTCCTCTTACCATTGTTTTTCAAAGGCTGTATCTATCTGTGAGTTGTAGTGACCGCACGTACACAAACCACGTAAATAATCTACAGCAACCGGTATCATTATGATAGGAAATCTACAACCTGCGGAGATTTGCTTGTAGAATCAATACAGCTTGTGAACATTCAGCGCCATGGCGATATGGCCCACCATAGAGTTAAAATCAAACACAGGCAGACCCAATTCCTCGCGCACGCGAGAGGCGAAGGGAGGAAGATCGGTGCATTCAAAGACTACGGCGCCGATGTCAGGATGCTCCTCCAGACCTTTGCGCAGGACGTCCACTACCTCACTAGCAACAGCGTCCAAATCAAAGGGGCCGTTAGGATCACTGTACACGCGGCTCCACTCGGGCTGCTCGTGCATGCTGTAAATAAGCACATTTTCGCGGTTAGTGATATTGGCACGGGCAAGGTGCTCCTCAGTCAAGTCGTTAGAGTTGGCGGTCAAAATAGCAACCTTACCGTTTTTGCCCACGATGGTCTGAGCGAACGGTACCTGCAGCAAGGAGCTGGTGAAAACCACCTCGGGCACTGCGGCAGCCAAAGCCTCCTGATAATATGCATTGAAACCGCAGCTGGTGGTGATAGCCTTTACACCCTGAGCGGCCAGTTCCTTACATACTCTGATATACTCATCCAGCAGCTCCTGGCAAGGATTGACTTCAACTGTGTCCATGTTTGCACCCTTAACGTGTACCAGCGCAACATCAAAGGGATAGGACTCAGGGTTGGTGCTGTTTCCGGGAAGAGTTTCCAGCTTCATCAGAACATCGCTTATCTGATCGGCGTCCCAGCGCAGCAAGGCGATTTTGGGCATCTTTTCCATAACAAATAACTCCTTTAATTATTTTGTTTCACTCTTTATAAATAATGTGTAATGCGGAATGGTTCTTTTGTTATTAAATTGTGGGAAGGCTGCTCATGAGGCATCCCTCGTTACCTGCCATATGCCAATGATGATGATCGTTGAGCCAAAAAATGTCATCCAAGTAATGGGCTCACCCAAAAAGATCACACCGCCAAAAGCAGAGCAGATCGTGGCAATGGTACTGAAAGTGGATATTCTGGTAACGCTCATCATACCGCAGGCATAATTCACCAGAAGATTGGCTGCAATACTACAGAATAGGCACAGTACCACCAGCGCAAACACGTATTCCGGATTTCCTAACGGCGCCGCATAGGCTCGCACATCACCGTGTAGGTCTATCATAGATTTGATAGTAAAGATAATGGCGTTAGCTACTACGATCGCATAGGTTCGCTCAAACGAAGAGAACTCCTCGCTGGACTTCTTATTGTAGAGCTTCATACCGGCAGCTACGATTTGGGATGCAAATAAAAAGATGGCACCCAAGGGCTTGACGATTCCCATGGAACTGCCCACCGACGTTATGATGATAACGCCGGCAGTGGGTAAAAGGGAAAAAATCTTTTGCCTGCGAGTAGGCTTTTCTCCCAAGAACAGCATTGCTGCCAAAATACCGACAACCGGCGCAAAGGCCATGACGGTGCCAGCGAAGGTTGCGTTGCTGTAATAAACGCCGTAACTCTCAAAAAAATAATACGGCGGTTCGAGCAGTGCAAGTGCCAGAAGTGGGCGAAAGTTTTTGCCTTTCAGGGAAAAAGACTTTTTCCCGCTCCAAATCAACGCGGTCATGATAACCCAGGAGGCCAGGAAACGCATGGAAAGAACAACGGTCGGGCTTGCCGAGCTCTGCGCAATGCGAGTAAAAAGGTAGCTGAATCCCCAAATAACCTGCCCCACACAGACGCAGATTACGGGGAGAGCCCGATTTTTTTGTGGCCAAGAGAAAAAAAGCTTATTCATGAAACCAATATAGCCCTCTTATATAAGTTACGAACCGCAACAGAGAAAGCCTATGTTGCGGTTCGTACTTACAGAATTAACAGATAACCGGTTAAGCTATCAGTTGTTAAAACATGGTATCGGGATCCAGGGGAGTATACTCGCAATGCTGGCTATCAGCAACCTCTTTCTGGGTGATCTTGCCATTTACCATCGCTACGCAGCTTCTGAGGACATAGTTCTTTTTGCAGGCCTCTTTGATGCCGTACTTGGCAATATCCTGTACCAGCGGGAAAACGTATGCGCCATAGCTCTCGTTGGCGGCCGTAGGAACCATTGCGGGGATGTTGGTAATACCAACATGGACGATGCCTTCTTCGACGAAGTAAGGATTGCTGATGGTAGTATACTGGGAGGTCTCGATGATGCCTTCACCCTCCAGGTCAACGATGACAGAACCCTTACGCATGCTGCGAACCATATCGCGGGTCACGATGGGAACTTCCATGCCGGGATAGGCATAGATGCAGTTGATCAGTACGTCGGCCTTAGCCACTTCCTCGGCGAAAGCGGTCTTGCTCATAAAGCGGAGATCCGTGTTCTTCAGCACTGTGCGCAGATACTCCAGGCGCTGAATGTTTACATCGAAGACGACCACTTCGGCACCGAGGCCCTCAGCAGTCTGTGCTGCGCACATACCGGCATGACCGCCGCCGAGAATGCAAACGCGAGCTCTTCTTGCGCCGGTAACGGGAACGATGGAGACACCGCTGCCGCCGTACTGACGCTGCAGATACTGGCCACCCAGCAGAGGAGCCGTACGGCCAGCAATCTCGCCCATGGGACGGGTCATTGCGCGGGAACCGTCGGGATAACGAGAGGTTTCGATGGAAATGCAGGTCACGCCAGCGTCAGCCAGGATCTTGACCTGCTCGGGCTTGGCAGTACCTTCGGCCATGTGGAAAGCAGTCATGATGATCTGACCCTTTTTGAAGGGCATCTTCATGTCACCGTCAGTCATGTCCTTGAACTTGCCGATGAAGTCGCACTTCTCATAAATCTCTTCCATGGTGTCAACGCACTTGGCGCCAACCTTGAGGAATTCCTCATCGGAAACACCGGCGGGCTCCATAACGCCCTTCTGGAAATAAACCGTATGTCCCTGAGCAATCAGAGTCGCAACATTACGAGGAATCAGACCAGCCCCCACACGAGTCTCGTGGTCCTTGAGTTCACGGGGAATACCAAAAATCATAAGTGTTACCTCCCAAAAAAACATTTGGCTAAACGTAGCCTATTCTTGTTGTACGGGATTGCGAACAGAGTCTTATATACGTCCAATTGCATTATATTGCCCCGCTTATGATTTGTCAAGTATGCCGCGAAAAAAAACTTAAGAAATCATGGCCGCGAAAAAAACATAAGGAATCTCAAAGAATCAGCTCCAGACTTTTCTTTGCCTCCAATAGAAGTTTCTCAATTTGCTGACCCTTTTCTTCTGTGTAGCGGAAAGTGGGTACAGAAACACTCATCGCAAAAATGGGTTTCTCATTTTTGTAGATGGGCGTGGCAAGGCACTGGATAAACTGATAGTTTTCCTCCTTCTCGCGTGCAATCTGTGTTTTCCTGACCATTTTGGTCTGCTGATATAGCTGCTCTGCATCTGCTACGGAGTGTTCTGTCATCTTGGGAAGCCCGTCCTTGAACAAGGCCTTTATCTCATCCAAGGTATGCTCGCACAGGAGAGCCTTTCCCAGAGCTGTACAGTTTGCAGGAATCTGCTTGCCTACCGCAGAGAACATGCTTATGGGTTCCGGTGATTCAACTTTCATCAGGTATTGCACGTTTATCCCCTGGAGCTCACCCATGTGACAGGTTTCGGAACATGCATCCACAATGCTCTGCATGATGGAGATCGCCTGTGAATAAAAAATGTCGTTTTTGACGTACGCGCTGCCAACCTCAAACGCTTTGCGTCCGATGCTGTATTTTGCCTCAGGAGAAGAGTACTTCAGGTAGTGGTTTGCTTCCAGTGTGTGAATGATAGGAGATACACTGCTTTTGGGAACATCTAACGCGGTTGCAATTTCCGTTAACGTGTAGCCTTTGGTGTCACCACATAATGCCAGAAGGGAGAGAATATCCAATGCTCGCTGGGTAGAACGATGCTGCTGTGCCATAATGCCTCCTTATAATAATAAAAAATATTTATGCCTTATGCCGGAATAAGCGCGGATGCAACTTGAAATTACACAGAACAGGCGTTAAAACTTCCTTTTTCGCATATACGTACGCCGTTCGCATATGCATACTAACACATTGGGCTTTGGAATTCAAGATAAAAATGAACGAACTATTTTGTGCAACACAACAAAAAAGCCTCGTTTCCCCATCTTGAAATTAAAATATCTTGACAAAGGTCGACAAATCCCCTATAGTTACACCAAGACGAGATTGCGGACGAGTTCTTATATACGTCCAACCGTACGTTTTCCGTCTTAATGTTAATGGACTTAACGGAATGTTGAGGTGATGCCCTATCCCAACGTGTTTTTCGAGAGCGTATCTCTCGTATCTATCACATTTAGACACATTTAGAATAGCAGGATCGAGTTTGCCTAAACATTCTGTTGCCTCACTTTTACCAACAAGGAGTTACCGCAATGATTAACAAAGAACAGGTCATTTGCAAGATTTCAAGCGAAAAAATCATTGCAATTGCCAGAGGGATTTACGGCGAACAGTGTATCAATCTTGCGAAGGCCCTGTATGATGGCGGCATTTCACTGCTGGAAATCACTTACGATCAGAGCAATAGCCAGTCTGTTCAAGAAACGGCAGATACAATTCAAGCACTGAATTCTGCTCTGGGTGATAAAATGATGTTTGGCGCCGGTACCGTGATCTCCGCTCAGCAGGTCGATGTTGCGGCGGATGCAGGTGCAAAGTTTATTATCTCTCCCAATACCGATGAGAGCGTAATCGCCGAAACTATCAAGCGAGGAGTGGTGTCTATCCCCGGTGCCGCGACCCCCACTGAAATTTTGGCTGCAAGTCGTTGGGGTGCGGATTTTGTAAAACTGTTCCCCTCGGCTCAACTGGGATTTGATTACATCAAGTCCATTCGTGCGCCTATCAACCAGGTGAAGCTTCTGGCTACCGGAGGCGTTAACCTTGACAACATCGGTATGTTCCTGAAGCTGGGTATGGTAGGTGTTGGTGTGGGCGGTAATCTTTGTAGCAAAAAGCTCCTCGCTGAAGGACGCTATGACGAGATTACTGCAACCGCAAAGAAGTTTGTTGCTGCTTTAGAGATTTAATGATGAAAAAGAGAGTAATTACATTTGGAGAAATCATGCTTCGCCTGAATCCTGTAGGCTATTACCGGTTTGTTCAGGCGTCCCAATTTGAATCCTCTTATGCCGGTGGAGAAGCCAATGTTGCTGTTTCACTTGCGAATTATGGGATGAGCGCCGCATTTGTTACAAAGGTTCCCGAGCATGAGATCGGTCAGTGTGCCGTCAATGCCATGCGGCAGTTCGGGGTCGATACGACCTACATGTACCGTGGTGGAAGCCGGTTGGGTGTCTATTACGCAGAAAAGGGCGCCTCTCAGCGTCCCTCGAAGGTCATTTATGACCGGGCCGGTTCATCCATCACTACAGCAAAGCCGGAGGAGTTCCAGTGGGATGAGATTTTCCGCGATGCGGACTGGTTCCATTTCACAGGCATTACTCCTGCGCTGGGAGGTGATTTACCGAAGATTTGTCTGGATGCCTGCAAGGCTGCAAAGAAAAGGGGACTTACTGTTTCCTGCGATTTGAATTACCGCAAGAAGCTGTGGTCCCGCGAGGACGCCGGGCGCGTTATGGCAGAGCTGATGCCCTATGTGGATGTCTGCATCTCCAATGAGGAAGATGCAAAAGATGTTTTCAACATCGAGGCTGCCAACAACAATGTGGAAGGCGGCAATCTCAACAGACAGGGATACATTTCTGTAGCGCAGCAGCTGCAGGCGCGTTTCGGCACAAAGATGGTTGCCATTACACTACGGGAATCCCTTTCGGCCAACGATAACAACTGGGGAGCCATGCTTTATTGTGATGGTCAGGCGTATTTCTCTCCCACCTATCGTATTCACATTGTAGACCGCGTGGGTGGTGGAGATAGCTTCGGTGCAGGCCTGATCTACGGTGTTCTGGAAGAGAAGGCACCTCAGGATGCTATCAATTTCGCCACAGCCGCTTCTTGCTTGAAGCATACCATCGAACACGATGTGAACCTTGTTACCGTGGAGGAAGTAAATGCTTTGGTCGCCGGCAACAGCACGGGTCGTGTTCAGAGATGATGTTGAAATCCAATATCATCCCACTATTATCCATTATTATGAGGAATACAGCCCCAAGATCATAAGGACATCTGTATTCAAAACCCAAGGCCGTCCTTAACGATGTGTTTTACACACATCGTGCGGAATATATTAAAAATCAATAGGAGGACACAATGAAAAAGTACATTTCGCTATTTCTAGCCGCTTTGATGCTGCTCTCCCTCTTGGCTGGCTGCGGCAAGAAGTCTGACGGTGGGGACGGAACCCGGACCCTCGTTCTTCGCAATACCGCTGGTCTGTCCACCAACGATCCGCACGCTACTACCAACACCCACGATTATACCGTCTTCGAGAACATCTATGAGGGCCTCTATGATTTGAACGAGGCCACCGGCGGCTATGACCTGCGTCTGGCTGAGAAGGTCGAGGCCAATGACGATGCCACTGAGTATACTGTCACTCTGAAGCAGGGCGTCAAGTTCCACAATGGTGAGACTATGACCGCTGATGACGTTGTGTTCAGCTATGCTCATGCTCAGAAGGATGCGCACATGGGTTCCTACTGCCGTCCTCTGGATCATGTTGAGAAGGTTGATGATTATACCGTTAAAATCGTTATGAACCAGCCCTTCTCTCCTATTGGCCATATGCTGCACAAGGTGAAAATCATGTCCAAGAAGGGCGTCGAGGAATTGGGTAACGACTTCGGTAAGGTTCCCAACAAGGTCGGTACCGGTCCTTACATGTGGGATGAGAACAATTACAACCCCCTGTCTTCTTGGTCCGCCGTCGCTTTTGAAGACTATCATCGCGGCAAGGCCAAGATCGAGAAGATCACTTGGAATGTGATCGCGGATGATACCTCCGCTATCACTGCCCTGCAGAACGGTGAGCTTGACTATATGGTCGTTCCCATTTCCTATTGGGAGGATATCAAGGCTTCCAACAAGTTCAACTGCGTGGAGAAAGAGTCCAATGAGGTAATGCTCTTCTGCATCAACGTTGAATCCAAGACCCACGGCGATCTCCTTCGCAATGATAATATCCGTCTGGCTATGATGTATGCTCTGGATCGTGACGGTATCAACAAGCTGGTTTGCGACGGCTACGGCACTCCTACCTATATGTACATCAACCCCAATTACGCCGCTGCCGCTCCCGCTTCTGATTCTCTGAAGAACCCCATCCCCTACAATCTGCAGAAGGCTAAAGAGCTGCTTGCTCAGGAAGGCTATCCCAATGGCATTGATATCGGTGAGTTCAATGTCGCTGCCGGTCGTAATGAAAACTTCGGTGTCGCTGTCCAGGCTCAGCTCGAGGCTGCCGGCATTAAGTCCACTCTGGTTGTCAGCGACTACAATGTTGCCGGTGATCGCAATGTTGCTCAGGAGTACGATATCTGCATCGCTTACGACTGCGGCAACTATGACTTCAACAACTTTGAGCAGCAGTCTTCTTCCGCTGCTATTGGCCTCACCAATGTTTTGTTCAACGGACCCTCCGGCAAGTTCAACGACCTGTCCGCTAAGTTCGATGAATGGCTGAAGGAAGGTTCCTCCACTGCTGATGAAGCTAAGCGGCTTGAGATCTATACTGAGATGTACAATGCCTATTATGACACGCACACTCAGGTTCCGCTGATCAATCTGCCTTCCTGCGTTGCTTATAGCAAGGATCTGAACGCCATCGCAGTTCCCACCGACTACCGTGTCTATGATTGGAGCTGGAATAGCTAATTAACGGATTGAACGCATAACAACAGCCGTTATTAGCCGTTATTTGTGAAAGTTGTGTGCAGGCGGCAGGAAAGGGCTTCCTGCACACAACTTCTATTTCAATCCCCGCGGGTATGATTTCTCCGTGCGCAAAGCACATTTTGCCGAAAGTTTTCCGTCAGTCCGTAAGAAAGTAGGGAAATATGTATCGATATATTCTCAAACGCCTATTGTTCCTGATCCCCACCGTGCTTGGTGTGACCCTTATTATCTTTGCCGTTATGAACATTACGCCCGGTAACCCTGGCCGCATGATCTTAGGCGCCAACGCAAACGCGGCGGAGGTTGAGGCGGTGAACCAGGAATTGGGCTTTTATGATCCGGTCCTCGTTCGTTGGGCCCGTTATTTGGAAAATGTTTTTACCAAGGGTGACTTTGGTCAGTCTTATTCAACAAAACTCGATGTTTTTGATGAGCTTTGGCCTCGTTTTATGATTACGCTACGTCTTGCTGTCCTGGTCCTTGTGTTATCAGTCAGCATAGGTGTTCCATTAGGTATCCTGTCGGCAGTTAAACAAAACTCGCTAATGGATACCATACCAACAATGATCGCGTTCTTCTTAGCAGCCGTACCAAGCTTTGTTGTCGGCATTGTACTTATGTATATATTTGCCCTGAAGCTTAACTGGTTCCCATCCTTTGGCCTGACGTCGGCGAAGCATTATGTTTTGCCCGTTATTGCGGCCACGATTTGCGAATTGTCTGCGTATCTGCGCTTCACAAAGTCCTCTATGCTGGAGTCTATTCGTCAGGACTATGTTCGTACTGCCCGCGCTAAAGGCGTTGCAGAACGTACGGTTATTTGGAAGCATGCGTTGAAGAATGCGCTGCTGCCCGTGGTTACTTCGATTGGTATGCGTTTCGGCTGCCTGCTGGCCGGCATGGTTACCACAGAAAAATTGTTTTCCATCCCGGGTGTTGGTTCTCTAATCGTTGATTCCATTAGTTTGAAAGATGAGCCTATGATTATCGGCTGCGCCATAATGGTATCTGTCTGCTTTACTTTGCTGATGATTGGCGTGGACTTAATTTATGCTTTCATTGATCCGCGTATCCGAGCCAAGTATAGTAAAAGGAGGTAATCTTGATGGCTAAGATCAATACGCGCCCCAGCGTCGATGCGTTTGAGGGCGGTGACATCAATTTTAAGCGTCCCAGTCAGGCCAAAGAGATTATCCGCCGACTGAAAAAGAATAAGGGCGCAATGGTCGGCCTGATTTTGCTTATTCTTATCATTCTGGTCGTCATTTTTGCAGACGTGATTGCCCCCTATGACGCCGGCGTTATTCAGGTTGCTGAAAATAAGCTGGCTGGTCCAGGGACCCCGGGACATCCGTTGGGCTGCGATAGCTATGGCCGCGATGTCTTATCGCGTCTGGTACACGGTGCCCGTAACTCGCTGAAAGTGGCAATTATCGCCTCGATCACCTCTTGCCTGGTCGGCTGCACATTGGGCTCTATTGCCGGCTACTTCGGCGGCAAGGTTGACCAAATCATTATGCGCTCATTGGACATCTTCATGTCCATCCCCGATCTTCTGTTCACCATGGTGGTTGTGGCCGCATTGGGCTCCAGCATTCCCGTTTTGATCATCGCAATGACGCTGGCTTACTTTACGAACTATGTACGTCTTGTTCGTTCCGGCGTTCTGAATCTAGTAGATCAGGAATATGTGGAGGCTGCTCGCGCAGGTGGAGCCAGTCCTGCACGCATTATTCTCAGTCATATCATCCCCAACACCTTGGGCATCATTTTGGTTAACGTAACCTTGAATGTTTCCAGCCTGGTCATCTATCAGTCCACCCTGAGCTTTATTGGACTTTCTCTACCTGCACCTGCGCCCGAATGGGGCTCCATGCTGTCCAGTGCCCGTGTTGATATGCTTCGCGCACCTACGCTAGTGCTCTTCCCCGCCTTGGCCATTGTTCTGACCGCGTTTTCTGTGAACCTGTTGGGTGACGGACTGCGCGATGCTATGGATCCTCGTCTGAAGAGTTGATGCCGAGAGAAAGGAATTGTCTTCATGAGCAACACAGAAAAAATGTTAGAGATTAAGGACCTGAGTGTAATTTATGAAACCGATCTGGAGACAGTGTATGCCGTTAACGGTGTTACTTTGTCTCTGGAAAAGGGCGCTACCTTGGGTTTGGTAGGCGAGACTGGTGCCGGTAAAACCACACTCGCACTGACACTTATGCGCCTTTTGCCTGAGCGTACCGGTAAAGTTACCTCCGGCAGCATCACCTTTGAGGGCGAGAACGTCGTGGAGTTGCCTGAAGCGAATATGCGCAAGATCCGTGGCGATAAGATCGCCATGATCTTCCAGGACCCCATGACTTCCTTGAACCCGGTGCTGACTGTGGGGGAACAGATTGCTGAGGCGCTTTATGTTCACAACGATAGCGGCCGCAGCAAGGAAGAAATTGAAGCCCGCGTTGATGAGACGCTGACGCTGGTGGGTATTCCCCCCGCCAGAAAGCACGAGTATCCCCATCAGTTCTCTGGCGGTATGCGCCAGCGCGTTGTGATAGCGATTGCCTTGTCCTGCGAACCTGATCTGCTGATTGCAGATGAGCCTACTACCGCTCTGGATGTGACCATTCAGGCGCAGGTACTGATGATGATTCGTGATTTGCGTGACCGGTTAGGGACCTCTATGATTATGATTACCCATGATTTGGGTATTGTGGCGCAAACGTGCGATAACGTGGCTGTTATGTATGCCGGTGAGATTATCGAGATGGGATCCGCTGAGGATATCTTTACCTGCCCGATCCATCACCCCTATACAGATGGCCTATTCGGATCACTCCCTAACCTCAAGGAAAAAACGGATCGCCTTCATCCTATTGCAGGGCTAATGCCGGATCCGACCAATCTGCCCAAGGGCTGTAAGTTTGCACCGCGGTGCGATAAGTGTATGGAAATCTGCAAGGAAGTACCTCCGGAAGTCTATGTTGACGGTACCCACTCCATCCGCTGCCATCTTTATTGCCAGAAAAAGGAGGACTAAGCCATGGCAGAAGAGCGAATCCCTCTAATCGAAACTGTTGACTTGAAAAAGTATTTTAAGGTAGGCGACAAGTCTTATCTTCATGCAGTCGATGGTATCAACATGAAAGTGTATCCTGGGGAGACTATCGGCGTGGTTGGTGAATCAGGTTGCGGAAAGAGCACTTTGGGTCGCACCATCTTACGCTTGATTGAGCCGACCTCCGGGCAGATCCTGTATAACGGCGAGGACATTACCAAGCTTAATGCCCGCCAAATGAAGCGGATGCGTCAAGAAATGCAGATCATTTTCCAAGATCCGTATGCAAGCCTTGATCCGCGCAAGTCTGTCATCGAAATCATTGCCGAATACATGATCATCAATAAAACGCTGCCTACCAAGCGGGAGATTTATAACCGGGCGGCACATTTGATGGATGTGGTTGGGTTGGCTCGCCGCTATGCTACGGCATATCCCCATGAGTTGGACGGTGGTCGTCGTCAACGTATCGGTATTGCCCGCGCTCTTTCTGTTAACCCGAAGTTTATCGTCTGCGATGAACCCGTTTCCGCTCTGGATGTTTCCATTCAGGCGCAGATTCTTAATCTGCTTATGGACTTGCAGGATGAAATGGGATTGACATATATGTTTGTCACACACGACTTAAGCGTTGTGAAGCATATATCCAATAATATTGTCGTCATGTACCTGGGCCAGTGTTTGGAGTTTGCAAGCTCGGATGAGTTATTTGCAAGCCCTCTCCACCCTTATACAAAGGCGTTGCTATCCGCCATTCCTGAGCCGGATATCTCCATGCGCAACAAGGAGATTAAGGTTATTAAGGGGGAAGTAGTCAGCCCCGTGAACCCCAAGCCCGGTTGCCGCTTTGCCGCTCGTTGCGAGTATTGTCAGGAAAGGTGCATGCAGGAAGCCCCCACGCTGAAGGAGGTTTCACCCGGTCACTTTGTTGCCTGCCACCTTTGTGAAAACTGATTTTGTATAAGAGACGCACAATAAGCTGATTATCTTATCGGGTGCTCCGATCCCAGCAGGTATATGCTGGTTCTGCATCTGCTCTTATGACTTCTCTGACGCGCCTGTGCGTGTATGCTGCGATGCAGACACTCGTGTTTCGGTGCTTCTTAGCAGATAAGTATTTCTTCGTGCCATACGGAAACTAGTTGACCGTATGGCACGAAGAATATTGAATGGTTATTTATTTTGTTGGAATCAGATTTACGGCATAGCTGCCGTATGTCTCATTTAATATGCTATACCATGTCAGACGAATCCATCCAAATGCTCAAATGCTGGAAATCGTCGCATTTTAAATTAGGAGGAACGTTTCATGAAGTTTTACCCCAGTATATTCAACGATTGCCTTTCTCCCATATATCCAGGCCCCTCCAGCTCTAATACCGCCGCGCCATATCGATTGGGAATAATGGCTACGGATATGCTAGACGGTAAACCTGCACACATGTACTGTGAAATGTCCAAAAGCGGCGGATACTTTGCTACCTTTTACGGACTCCATAGTGATAAGGGCTTCCTGGTTGGTGTCCTGAGAAAGGATATGCTCACATATGACTATGAACGTGCTTATGCGGATGCTGAATCGGAGGGCCTGACCTACGAATTTGATTTTACAGACAATGTGCCGGCGATGCCTTCTGAAGCTGCGTGGATGTCTCTGACCTCCAATACAGGGGACAAGCTGTTCGTCAAAACCGTTTCACTCGGCGGTGGAGAAATCTATATTGATAATCTGGACGGCATTAAGACTTATATTGATGGAAAGTACTACTATTTGCTTGTACGAGTTTCCACAAAGAATGCGTCTGATATAGAAAAGAGGATCGATCTGCCCTATACCTGTGCTGAAGATGGCAGAGGTATGAGTTTGATCACCGTTCGGAGTCGTGAGGCATACAGCCGCGAATTGCTGTCTGATTTGCGCGCAGCAACGGGCGTTGTATACGCGCGTTGTGTCAATCCGGTTTACGACATTCTTCCGATTGAAGAACCGGATATGCCCTTTACTACGGCAAAGGAGATGTTCGACTATGCCGCCCAGAAGAAAATCCCGGTGTGGCAGGCGGCTTTGGACTATGAACGGGCTATCAGCGGCTTAGATGACGAGAAACTGATGGGCTTTGCCGAGAACTTGTGGGACTTGACCGTGCATGCTGCGGAAGAAGGCTACAAGGTCACGAAATTTGACGGAGCAATTATTGAGCCCCATTCTGCTCGAATGAAGGCGCTTATTGAACAGGGACGCACCATTCCTCTGGGTGTGGGCGATATGGCCACAGCTGATGCATTTGCCGTTAAGGAATACGGCGCAGTTCATGGAGTTATTGCCGGTATGCCGGCCGGTGGTGCCGCAGGTGTCCCCGTTTCCACCATTCATCATGCCATAAAGCATCTGGGAATGACTAAGGAAGACGGCATAAAAGCACTGATGACAGCAGCGATCATAGGTATCTTTTATTATCCCACTCACTATCATGGCGCATGGGGATGCCAAGCCGAGGTCGGCATTTCCATTTCAATGACTGCCGGAGCGGTAGCGTCTCTTGTTTCTGACGACTTAGATGTAATCGAACGTGCTGCCGTATTAGGCGCGCAGAGCATTCTGGGACAGATTTGTGATCCTATCGAGGGCGCAGGCCAAGTTCCCTGCTTCCTCCGCAACATTACGGCCGTTCCGACTGCCATTGCCTGCGCCAATGCTGCACTCGGCGGATGCGAAACATTGACCAGTCTGGATGAAATGGCAGAGACCTTATTGCGAGTTGGCATAAAGCTCAAGACGATGGGACTTAACGACATGGGCGTATGCTATTACGATATGCAATGCACCAATAAGGCAAACTGCGCCTGCACTTGCGGACATTAATGCAACAGAGATCGTTTATCAGACAAAGACTATGCGCTTTTGCACACAGATGATTACGAATTTTCTGCCTGCTTTTTGAAGCGGGTGATGAACAGAGAATAACAGGAGAAAAAACCCATGAAAACATATCCCAGTATTTTTAACGACTGCCTCTCTCCCGTCTCTCCCGGTCCTTCCAGTTCTAATACTGCCGGCCCGTATCGTTTAGGCTCTATGGCTGTTGACCTCTTGGAGGGTAAACCGTCCCATCTATATATCGAGATGGCTAAGGAAGGGGGATATTTTGCAACTTTTTATGGTATGCATAGTGATAAAGCCTTCCTGGCCGGTATCTTGAAAAAGGATATCCGCACCTACGACTTTGACCAAATCTATACGGATGCCGAGTCCAACGATTTTTCCTATACCTTTGAATTTACCGACAGTGTACCTGTCAAGCCTTCCGAATCCGCATGGCTGACACTGCGCTCCGATAACGGTGACAAAATCTTTGTCAAGACAGCTTCTTTGGGCGGCGGAGAGATCATCATCAGCGAGATGGACGGTATCGAGACTTATATTGACGGGAAATTTTACTATCTGCTGGTGCGTGCTGCCACAGAGAAGGTATCCGAAGTTCATACGATGCTCTCTTGCCCGTTCACCACGGTTGACGGCGGCAACGGGGAAAGCTTGATCACAGCCCGCAGCAGAGAACCGCTGAATTCTAAACTTGTGGCGGAATTGCGCCATAAAGAGGGTGTGGTCTATGCCAGATGCATAAACCCCGTTTATGACATTATCCCTGTGGAAAACCCCCAGATGCCATTTACCACGGCGAAAGAAATGTTTGACTATGTGAAAGAAAAGAAAATCCCGGTGTGGCAGGCGGCCTTGGACTATGAACGTGCTATCAGCGGCTGCAGTGATTCGGACTTGATGAAAATTGCCGAGAGCCTGTGGGATTTGTCTGTATATTCTGCCGAGCAGGGCTATGCAGTGACCTCTTTCGACGGCAACACCAGTCCTCATGCCCTCCAGACCAAAAACCGTTATGAAAATGGGCCCATTGTCTCTTTGGGCGTTGCCGACAAGGCTTCCGCTGATGCGCTTTCCATCATGGAATATGCCGCAGCTCATGGCGTAATTGCCTGTATGCCTACCGGCGGATCTTCTGGCATCCCCGTACCATCCATCCGATACTCCGCCGAGGCGCTGAAAAAATCCAAAGAGGATTGCCTGAAGGCCCTTTTGGTAGCCGGCATTGTAGGTATCTTCTACTATCCCACGCATTACCACGGTGCATGGGGGTGCCAGGCTGAGATTGGCGTATCCATCTCCATGACGGCCGGAGCATTAGCTTCTCTGCTTACGGATGACCCTGATGTGATCGAGCGTGCTGCTGTGCTTGGGGCGCAAAGCGTTTTGGGACAAATATGCGACCCGGTAGACGGTTGCTCCCAGGTCCCTTGTTTTATTCGCAATATGACCGCCGTACCCACTGCGATCATCTGTGCAAATGCCGCCTTGGCAGGCTGTGAGACCCTGCTGGGGTTGGATAAAATGTCAGAGACGGTGCTGCGAGTAGGATTGAAACTGAAGGAGTACGGTATCAATGATTTGGGCGTGTGCTATTGCAAAGTTCAGCGTGATGCCGCTATTGCTGCAAAAGAGAGAGTAGGTGAAGATCGTGAATAATTATCCCTTTCCGAGCTTGCGTGATGTTGAAGTTTTCCGAAAGGCGCTGCACTCCGAACAGGGTGCTTTCGGACCCTTTATGATCACCTCCGACCCCGCCTTCGTGGAGGCGGCGGGCTACGCCGGTTACGATTTCGTGCTGCTGGACATGGAGCACGGTCCCGGCACCTTTGAGAACCTGCAAAACCTGATCCGCGCTGCCAATGTGTCCGGTGTCTGCCCCGTAGTCCGCGTTCCCCGGGGGACGGACATCTGGATCGACCAAGCTCTGGACGTGGGTGCCGGTGCGGTGATGATCCCCCAGATCGACACCGCAGAGCAGGCGAGGATCGCCGTCTCCGCGGCAAAGTTCTCCCCCCGCGGCACCCGTGGGACCTGCCGCTTTGTCCGTTCCGCCGCCTATGGTGCGATCCCCGGTGCGGATTACTTTGCCAAGGCACAGGACACCATGGTGATCCTTCAGGCAGAGGGCCAGAAGGCCATTGACAATCTGGATGACATCCTCAGCGTTGAAGGTGTGGATATCGTGTTTGTAGGGCCTTACGATCTGTCTGCCTCTCTGGGCATCATCGGGCAGATCAACCACCCCAAAGTCATGGAGCTGATCGGCGAGATCTGCCGCAAGGCGGCGGCAAAGGGCGTGCAGGTGGGCTGCTTCGCCGACTCTGCGGAGTCCGGCAGAAGACTGCTGGAAATGGGTGTCCGCTTTGTGGGATATTCCTGCGATACCGCGATCTTTATGAACATGGCGAAGGCAGACATCGCAGCCTTCCACGGTGAAAAGTGAAAGTTGGGAAAAATAATATGAGCAAAAAGAATTTTGTGGTCATGGACGGCAATACCGCCGCTGCCCATTCCGCCTATGCCTTTACCGAGGTGGCGGCCATTTACCCCATCACGCCGTCGTCCCCCATGGCTGAGAAGGTGGACGAGTGGTCCGCCAAGGGGAAAAAGAACCTCTTCGGCACCCCGGTGGATGTGATCCAGATGCAGTCCGAGGCGGGTGCCGCCGGCACCTGCCACGGCTCCCTTCAGGCTGGCGCCCTGACCACTACCTTTACCTCCTCTCAGGGTCTGATGCTGATGATCCCTGCCATGTACGCCATGGGCGGTCAGTTCCTCCCCAGCGTCATGCACATCGCCTCCCGCGTTGTGACCTCTAACCACCACTCCATTTTCGGCGATCATACGGACTTTATGACCTGCCGTACCACCGGCTACGCCATGCTGATGTCCTCCTCCCCTCAGGAGGCCATGGATCTGGCGGCGGTGGCGCACCTGTCCGCTATCAAGGCAAAGTACGCCTTTATGCACTGCTTCGACGGTTTCCGCACCTCTCACGAGATGCAGCGTATCGAAGCGCTGGACTACGAGGAGCTGCGGCCCCTGCTGGATCAGGACGCACTGCGGGATTTCCGCCGCCAGTCCCTGAACCCGGAGCACCCCACCAACCGCGGCAACAACGTCAACCCCGACGTGTACTTCCAGTGCAAGGAGGGTGCCAACGTTAAGTCCGCCATCGTGCCCGGAACGGTGCAGCACTACATGGACGAGATCAACAAATTGACGGGCCGCGACTACAAGCTGTTCAACTACTACGGCGCGCCCGATGCCGAAGAAGTGGTCGTTGTCATGTGTTCCGCCTCCGAGGCTGTGAAGGAGACCGTGGACTACCTCAACGCGCAGGGGCGCAGGGTGGGCATGGTGCAGATCCATCTGTACCGCCCCTTCTCCGTGCCGGATTTCTCTGCCGCTATTCCCGCCACAGTCAAGAAGATTGCCGTGCTGGACCGCAGCAAGGAGACCGGTTCTGTGGGTGAGCCTGTGTATCTGGACGTGGTAACGGCGCTGAATCAGGCAGGCCGCGGCGATATCTGCGTGGTGGGTGGCCGTTACGGACTGTCCAGCAAGGATACCACCCCCGGCCAGCTCATCGCTGTGTACGACAACCTGCGGCAGGAGACCCCCAAGAACAGCTTCACCATCGGCATCAACGACGACGTGACCCATACCTCTCTGGACTATGAGAACGTGGAGTTCCCCCATCCCGGCGAGATCTCCTGCAAGATCTGGGGCCTGGGCGGCGACGGCACCGTGGGCGCCAACAAGAACGCCATCAGCACCATCGGTCTTGTGGCGGAGAAGTATGCACAGGCGTATTTCTCCTACGACTCCATGAAATCCGGAGGTCTGACCCAGAGCCATCTGCGCTTCGGCGATGCGCCCATCCGCAGCACCTATCTGGTGTCCTCTGCCGATTTCGTAGCCTGCCACGCACCTACCTATGTGAAGAAATACGATCTCACCGAGGATCTGAAGGACGGCGGTACCTTCCTGCTGAACTGCCCGTGGTCGGTGGAGGAGCTGGAGACGCGGCTCCCCGCCAAGATGAAGCGCGACCTTGCCGCGAAGCACGCCGACTTCTACATCATCGACGCCGCAAAGCTGGCGGCGGAGGTGGGGCTGGGTAAGCACACCAATAATATCCTTCAGGGCGCATTCTTTGCCCTGACCAAGGTTATCCCCATGGATGTGGCCGTGGCGGATATGAAGAAGAACAACTACGCCACCTACTTTAAGAAGGCGGGACAGAAGATCGTGGATCTGAACGACAAGGCGGTGGACGTGGGTATCCACGCCGCCGTGAAGGTGGAGATCCCCGCCGCGTGGGCCTACGCGCAGGACGCGCCTGCCGCCGAGATCAACGCCACGCCCTTCGTCAAGGACATCGTCCTCCCCATGGATCGCCAGCAGGGCGACAAGCTGCCCGTGTCCGTGTTCCAAAAGCACGGCGTGCTGGACGGCACGTGGGAGAACGGCACCTCCGCTTACTCCAAGCGCGGCGTTGCCACCGCCGTTCCCAGGTGGGATCCGGCGGCGTGCATCCAGTGCAACCGCTGCGCCATGAGCTGTCCCCACGCCGCCATCCGTCCGGTGCTGCTGACCGGAGAGGAGCAGGCACAGGTGCCCGCCGCTTTCGTCACCGCGCCGGCCAAGGGCCTGGGGAAGGACACCCCGGCGTATCACTTCCGTATGCAGGTATCGCCCTACGACTGTCTGGGCTGCGGCGTGTGCCTGACGGCGTGCCCCGCCGAGGGTGCCCTGACCATGGTGCCCTTCGAGGACATGAAGGCAGAGCAGCCCCTATTCGATCAGGTGGCCATGGACGAGAAGTATCTGAAGCCGGACGTTATCAGCGACAAGTCCGTGAAGAGCATCCAGTTCGCCAAGCCCTACTTCCAGTTCTCCGCTGCCTGCGCTGGCTGCGCGGAGACGACGTACATCAAGCTCCTGAGCCAGCTGTTCGGCGACCACATGTACGCCGGCAACGCCGCCGGCTGCTCCTCCGCCATCAGCGGCGGCGCGCCGATCCTGCCCTACTGCAAGGACTGCCACGGCCACGGCCCCGCATGGGAGCACTCCCTGTTTGAAGACAACGCTGAGTTTGCCTACGGCTTCTTCCACGCGCAGGACATCATCCGCAAGGAGCTGATGGTGCATCTGGAGAAGCTGCAATCGCAGGGTGTGGCGGTGGACGCCATCGCCGCCTATCTGAAGGATTGGAACGACAGCACCAAGTCCCGCGCCGTGACCGATGCGCTGCTCGCCGCCGTGGAGGCGGCTCCCCAGAACGACGACACCGCGTACATTCTGGAAAACCGCGAGTATCTGGCGCGGAAATCCGTCTGGGCGATCGGCGGCGACGGCTGGGCGTATGACATCGGCTTCGGCGGTATCGACCACGTGATGGCGCAGAACCGCAACGTGAATCTGATGGTGCTGGATACCGAGGTGTACTCCAACACCGGCGGGCAGGCGTCCAAGGCAACGCCCACCAGTGCCACGGCGAAATTCGCCGCCGGCGGCAAGCAGGTGTCCAAGAAGGATCTGGGCGGCATCCTGATGCAGTACGGCTATGTGTACGTGGCGCAGGTGGCAATGGGCGCGGATCAGGCGCAGACGCTCCGCGCATTCCGCGAGGCGGAAGCCTATGACGGCCCCTCCATCGTGATCTGCTACTGCCCGTGCCTGGAGCAGCATATCAAGGCGGGCATGGGCTGTACGCAGGAGGAGATGAAGAAGGCAGTGGAGTGCGGCTACTGGCACCTGTACCGCTACGACCCCCGCCGCATCGCCGAGGGCAAGAACCCCTTCCAGCTGGATTCCAAGGAACCCGACACCGACAAGCTCATGGACTTCCTCATGGGCGAGAATCGCTTCGCCTCCCTGAAGAACAACTTCCCGGAGAAGGCGGACGCGCTCTACGCCAAGGAGATCGCCGACGTGAAGGCGCGCTACGCCAAGTATAAGAGGATGGCGGAGGAAAACTGAAGCCTGCTTCCGTATACTGAGCGATCACAGCGGGGGAATCGCTCCAACCAAGCGATTCCCCCTTTTTTCAAACCATTTGATAATTGCCGCAAGGAGACGACTCTCATGTATCAGACTATCCGTTATGAAAAGCAAGATCAAATCGCCATCGTGACCATTGACCGGCCCGAGGCTCTGAACGCCCTGAATGGCACCGTCATCACGGAGCTGGAGCTGGTGGTGGCGGCACTGGAGAACGACCGCGACGTCCGCTGCATGATTCTCACCGGTGAGGGACGCTCCTTTGTGGCGGGTGCCGACATCGGGGAGCAGTACCCGCTGAATCTGGATGGCGGCCGCCGCTGGGGTCAGCGGGGCAGCGCCCTATTCCGCCGCATCGAAAAGCTGGAGTTCCCCACCATCGCCGCTGTGAACGGCTTCGCCCTGGGCGGCGGCTGTGAGCTGGCTCTCAGCTGTGACATCATTCTGGCGTCCGAAAAGGCCAAGTTCGGCCAGCCCGAGGTGGGCCTGGGCATCACCCCCGGCTTCTCCGGCACTCAGCGCCTGCCCCGCCGCGTGGGCGTGGCCAAGGCCAAGGAGCTGATCTTCTCCGGCAAGATGATCAAGGCCGACGAGGCGGAAAAGATTGGCCTTGTCAACGCCGTCTACGCCCCCGAGGCCCTGCTGGACGGTGCGCTGGAGATGGCCAAGTCCTTCACCAAGAACGCACCCATCGCCGTGAAATACGCCAAGACGTGCATTGACCGGGGGATGCAGACGGACATAGACAGCGGTATCGCCTGCGAAAACGAGCTGTTCGCCATGTGCTTCGCCACCGCCGACCAGAAGGAGGGAATGGGCGCATTCCTGGAGAAACGTTCCGCGCAGTTTACAAATACCTGACAGGAGGAAACGACAATGGCACTGATGACCGCGAAAGAATACATCGACTCTCTGCGTAAGCTGAACACCCGCGTGTATATGTTCGGCGAGAAGCTTGACAACTGGGTGGATCACCCCATGATCCGCCCCTCCATCAACTGCGTGGCCATGACCTACGCGCTGGCGCAGGATCCCCAGTACGAGGATCTCATGACCGCCACCTCCAGCCTGACGGGGCGGAGGATCAACCGCTTTACCCACCTCCACCAGTCCGCCGACGATCTGGTGAAGAAGGTGAAAATGCAGCGTCTGCTGGGGCAGAAGACCGCCTCCTGCTTCCAACGCTGCGTGGGCATGGATGCGTTCAACGCCGTGTACTCCACCACCTACGAGATCGACGAGAAGTGCGGCACAAGCTATCACGAAAACTTCAAGAAATTCCTTGTCTACGTGCAGGACAACGATCTGACGGTGGACGGCGCCATGACCGACCCCAAGGGCGACCGCTCCAAGGCACCCCATGAGCAGACCGACCCGGATATGTACGTCCACGTGGTGGAACGCCGCGATGACGGCATTGTGGTCTGCGGCGCAAAATGCCACCAGACCGGCTCCATCAACAGCCACTGGCATATTTTCATGCCCACCATCGCCATGGGTGAGGCGGACAGGGACTATGCCGTGTCCTTCGCCTGCCCCACCGACGCCGATGGGCTGTACATGATCTATGGCCGCCAGTCCTGCGACACCCGGAAGCTGGAGGACGGCTGCATCGACGTGGGCAACGCCAAATTCGGCGGACAGGAGGCACTGGTGGTCCTCGACCACGTGTTTATCCCCAATGAGTACATCTTCCTCAACGGCGAGTACGAGTTCGCAGGCATGATGGTGGAGCGTTTCGCCGGCTACCACCGCCAGAGCTACGGTGGCTGCAAGGTGGGCGTGGGCGATGTGGTCATCGGCGCGGCGGCACTGGCCGCCGAGTACAACGGCGTGGAGAAGGCCAGCCACATCAAGGACAAGCTCATTGAGATGACCCATCTCAACGAGACGCTGTACTCCTGCGGCATCGCCTGCTCCTGCGAGGGCTGCCCCACCAAGGCGGGCAACTACCAGATCGACCTGCTGCTGGCGAACGTCTGTAAGCAGAACGTCACCCGCTTTCCCTATGAGATCGTGCGTCTGGCGGAGGACATCGCAGGCGGCCTGATGGTCACCATGCCCAGTGAAACCGACTTTAAGTCCGACACCGTGGTGGGCCGCGAGGGTGAGACCATCGGCGAAATTTGCAATAAGTATTTCGCCACCCACGAGGGCGTCAGCACCGAGGATCGACAGCGGATCATGCGGTTCCTGGAGAATATGTGCCTGGGCGCGGCCGCCGTGGGCTACCGCACGGAGTCCATGCACGGGGCCGGCTCGCCTCAGGCGCAGCGGGTGATGATCGCCCGGCAGGGCAATATTCAGGGCAAGAAGAAGCTGGCGAAGAACATCGCCGGGATTAAGGAGTAAAAGAATGGAAAAGAAGCAAGCGTGGCTCCGGCTGGTGCAGGAGAAATCAGCCCATTATCTGAACCTGGGTGACGGCGGCTTTGACGAGCGGATGCGGGCCCACCTGGTGGATTGCAACTACGAAGACCAGACCGTCACCTATGCCTTCCCCACCCAAGATTGGCAGATCAACGAAAAGGGCGGCATCCATGGCGGCGCCATCGCCGGAATGTTTGACGCGGCCTTCGGTGTAGTAGCCAACTTTACCGCCGGGGAAAACGAGGCTACCACCGTGGATATGTCGGTGTCCTTCCTCCGGGGCGTGGACTACGGCATGGAGCTTTATCTGAAGGTGTTCATCGTCAAGGCGGGCCGCAGCCTCATCCGCCAGCGAGCGGAGCTGACCGACGCCGCCACCGGCAAGCTGCTGGCCACCGCCAGCGGCAGTTGGATGCCGCTGTGACCACATCATACTTAGGACAAAACAAGGAGAACAAATATGGATTTCAATCTCAGCCGTGAGCATCAGCTGATCCGCAAGATGATGGCGGAGTTTACGGAAAAGGAAGTCAAGCCCATTGCGGCGGAGACCGACCGCACCTGCGAGTATCCCCGCGAAAACATCGAGAAGCTGTTTGATCTGGGCGTCATGGGTATGTGCGTGCCCAAGGAATACGGCGGCGCCGGGGCCGATCCCTTGGCCAGCGCCATCTGCATTGAGGAGCTCAGCAAGCAGTGCGCCTCCACCGGCGACATCGTGGCCACCCACAACGGCCTGTGCTGTGATCCCATCATGACCTACGGCACCGCCGAGCAGAAGGCCAAGTATCTGCCCATGCTGGCCAAGGGCCACCATGTGGGCGCCTTCGCCCTGACGGAGCCCAACGCCGGCAGCGACGCCTCCAAGGGTCAGACCGAGGCCAAGCTGGAGGGCGACCACTATGTGATGAACGGCAGCAAGATCTTCATCACCAACGGCTATGTGGCCGATGTGTTTGTGGTGTTTGCCATGACCGACAAGAGCAAGGGCACCAAGGGCATCTCCGCCTTCATCGTGGAGAGCGGCTTCCCCGGCTTCTCCGTGGGCAAGCATGAGGAAAAGCTGGGCCTTCACGGTTCACCTACTGCGGAGATCGTGTTCCAGGATTGCATCATCCCCAAGGAGAATCTCCTGGGCGTAGAGGGCAAGGGCTTTTCCATCGCCATGGCCACTCTGGACGGCGGCCGCATCGGCATCGCGGCCCAGGGCCTGGGCATTGCCGAGGGCGCGCTTCAGGAGGCCATCAACTACACCAAGGGGCGTGTTCAGTTCGGCAAGCCCATCTCCAAGTTCCAGAACACCCAGTTCACGCTGGCTGACATGGAGCTGGGCTGCGAGGCGGGGCGGCTGCTGACCTATCAGGCCGCTATCGCCAAGGGCGAGGGCAAGCGCTACACCAAGCAGGCGGCTATGGCCAAGCTGTTCACCTCCGAGCACGCCATGAAGACCACCACCAAGGTGGTGCAGCTCTTCGGCGGCTATGGCTACACCAAGGATTACCCGGTAGAGCGTATGATGCGGGATGCCAAGATCACGGAAATTTACGAGGGTACCAGCGAGGTGCAGCGCATCGTGATCTCCGCCAACATGGGCCTGTAAGAGAGGGTAGCGTCACCATGGCGCATCCAGAAGGACTCACTCTATCGGAGGTATTAAGACAGAGAAAGAACAAACAATAGCTCCTATGATCAGAATCTTCCGCCCTGGAGAAGCATGATGAGCACCCCGAAAAGCACAAATGCAAGTATCGGGAAAAGAACTCGGGGGGGGGGGTATTGCCTACCCTCACTTTTCTCTCGTATGCGGGGCGTCCTCAGCGGACAGGTCGTATTTCTCTTCCGGCGGCAGTTTTTCCTCCTCATCGAATCGATCCCTCCCGGTCAGCCTGCGGATCAGGGGGCGGATGCCCGATATGAAGAACCCGAGCACAGCGACAACCAAGCCAATCACAGCGAGAACAATGTCGCTGAAGCTCGGTTCTATAAAGCCGGTCGAGTTTTCCGGTGCATCCGGGTCAAATTTGATCTGGATGGACTTACCCACCGTGACTGAGTTCGCCAAGGGGCCAAACTCGCCTGTATAGTGCGTACCGTCCACCACATACTCATAAGTCCACTTATAGTGGATTCTTGTCCGCTTGTTTCTAAAAAAATTGTTCTTTATGACCGTTTCAGATATGTCGGTAACATTTGCGCTGGTGGTTACCCAGCCGGCATGGCGGATTGGCTGGATAAAGTTATCCACCCCCATAATGAGCAGACGGATACCGGCAATCATCATGACAATTCCCATAACGGTTATCAAAAACCGGGAAATGCCATCTGTCAATCGGGGGGAGTTATGCTTCATTGTCATGTGTCCTCTCAATTCTGGCGACCAACTCGCCAATCTCTCCCTCGTACAGTGATTTGTTATAAGGGAGCCGGTGTGTCTGGTGCGCACGGTCGATGAATTTCAGGTCGTAAAAGTAGTACATTTTGCGGATTCTTCCTCTGTTGTACCGGGAGCCGATCTTCCGCTGCGACTCGACAAGACGCCAGTCCAGAATGTCGCTGTAGCGGTAGTACCGCCCGTCGAAGGGATTGGTGCGGCAATAAAAACCGTCCTTCTGAATGATTACTTTGTAAAACAACCCAAGAGAAAGAATCTGTGACAGTGACATCAGCTCAAGAATAACGGGAACTGCAATGACTATCGGCGGCAGATTCCACGCCAAAAACAACATCACCATTACGGCAAGCATAATCAAGGAGAGAATCGTGGGAATTACCACAAACCCGGCCTCCTTCTTGCCCGTTATAACGATCTCCCAGTCAAGATCATCTTCCCCGCTTTTGTTCCCCATAGACTCGACCCGCTCGATCATATAATCAACTGCATCGATTTGGGAGCCAAGTACGAGGAATCTCATCCGCTTTCCTTCTACCGTTTCAAAGTTGCAGTAGGTCGGCTGGCGTGCGTTTGTCTCCCTGCCGGAACTGAGCCACATATTGCGGATCTCACTGTAGCGATAGTACCGCCCGTTGCCCGGTGCGGTTTGACAAAAAAAGCCGTCCTTATCCACGAACACCTTAAAAAATAGAACGCTGCATACGGATAAAATAAAGCCAATCGCCATGCAGGCCGTCACAATCAGGCCGCCGATGAAGGCACCATTCCGTGTGGTGTAGAGCCAAACCGTGATCCCGCCAAAGATTGCCAGCATGACCGAAGCCATGATGAGCGTAGGCCATCCACCGTTGATTTTATACTTCCAGTTTCTTTCTTCCATTTTATTTTCCATCATGAATCCCCTTTCCCCTGCGGAGCTTATATAGAAATAGTATATCTCAAAATCCGAAAAAAGCAAATATTTTCATGAACATTCAGACATTTCTTTTCCTTATGCGCTCCCATGTTCGGGTGGGCTTGGCGGTTACGGAGAAGCTGCGCCGAAACAGAGTGGCACTCTGTGGGCCACGACCACCGGCACCCTTAAAGATACTCCCGCATTGGACGCCCTCAAAGCATCGTGCGGCGCACCCATCAGCATGGGCCGGGGTGAGATTCCCGTGAGGCTGGCAGCCACCAGCCGCCTGTTTTGCTCGTGATAAAACAAGTCAAAAATGCAGAGCCGTGGAGCTTGCAGACAAAATATTTTGCCTGTATGCTCGGCGGCTTTTTGGTTAAAGCGGAAAAGAAGCGTTCATAATGATAGCGGAGGTGGAAGAACTTGGATAACAAAAATGAGCAGCAGATCGGCTCGGCCACCTATGTGGTGGAGCGGGTATTCACCAAGGACACCCACCAGGCGCTGGTGTCCCAGGAGCAGTTCGACCTGGCGGCCCATTTCATGGGGGAGAACACCAAGGCCAACGGCGTAAACCCGGCCTTCCGCCACAGCATCTTCGGCGGCATCGCTTACTGCGTCTGCTGCGGCGCAGCTATGTGTTCCGGCGGGTCCGTCTACAACGGAGAGCGGGAAAAATAGTGGTATCTGGTGTGCAACAATCTGACCTCCCGGGACTCGCCCCTGGAGGCGGCAAGCCCCGAGAGGGCTTTGACAAGCTGAAGAGCGCTTTGGAGAAAAACTCCAAAGCGCTCTTGGGTCTTCTTACGAGAGCTTCCGTTACAGGTTCTTCTCGTAGGACTCGATCATCTTCTTGACCATCTGGCCGCCCACGCTGCCGGCCTCACGAGAGGTCAGGTCGCCGTTGTAGCCGTCCTTCAGGTTGACGCCAACCTCGTTGGCGGCTTCCATCTTGAACTTATCCATAGCGGCACGGGCCTGGGGCACATTCAGCTTATTGGTGTTCTTGCTGGACATAGTCACGATCTCCTTTCTTTGGGTACTCGGCTTTCGCCTGTTTGGGTATCGCAAGCATAGTTTGAGCCGCTGGGTCGGGTTTATGCGCAAAATTTGCTGGTAAAAAATGCCCGTTTTTTACTGCTTTGCCTGAGTAGGAGGCGCGGGGACGGAGAACGGAACGATGCACCGTTGCGCGTTTCGGCCCGGAGAGAAGCCGAGATATGCTAAATGGTTTGCTTGCGTTTGGGGGAAGGATATATTATAATGAGGAAAACAAAAATAAAAACAGAGCGATGAATGCGGGCAGAGTGTATCGTACAAATTTTATATATGCTACAGAACAAACAAAAAAATGGGGGTTTGATGCGAAGGGAGTAATTATGGAAAGACTGATATTCTCCAGCAACATACAAAATCGGCAGTGTTATCGGTTTATGAACTTTCACGATCGCGATCAGTACTGGTTTTGTCCGGCCAGATATGAACTGATTGACAAGGCCACATATAGATGTCTGCTGCCAGAAGACCGAGCGGAGTGCATACCAGTCAAGCAGGTAGAGCGGTTGACCATTCAAAGAGCTTACTTCCGCGAAAATGCGGAGCTGCGGGAAGAATGGGAGATGCGCACCCGGGAGTGCGCCGATGAAAAAGAGGAAGAATCGGAATCCTGGGATATAATCAAGGAAAATCTTTTAGACGGAGTTTATGAGGATTTCGAGCGGGCGTATCTCCTGCGATATGCCGAGGACTGGTGCCGGGAGAACGGCATAGACTACGAAGAAACAGATGACTATGTGCCTGTGCCGAAGCGCGAGGAGAGTTTCGGGGACATTGTGGACAGCGTGGCGGATTATTTGGCGGGCGGATGGACTGCGGAGGAGTATAGGGCGGTGATTCGGGACCTGAATCCCGACGCGGAGGACCTGTCGGCGATTGACGAGATCATTGAAGCGGCCCAAAAGCTGCTGGAGGAGGAACGCACACTGGAAGAGTAAGATGGGAGGGGCGCTTGGTGGACTATTTACGGCTGGCGGAGTGCTTCTATGCGTTTTTGCTGCCGGGGAATTGGCTTAGGGCGGATACGCTGGAGGTGCTTGGAGAGAATGCCTATCAAGAGCTGCCGAAGAAGGTGCAGGCGGTTTGCTTACCGCTGCCCCGGGCGGACGAGGAGGTCATTCGCAGGGCGTATTTTGAACATATAAATAACCTTACCCTTTACAAGAAATATCAGCGTATGCAGCGGAAGGACAAGGACCTGGAGACGGTGGAGCAGCATTTTTGGTGGATGCTTATAGACGAGGGACTGAGTGAGGAATATCGCAGGTTTCTAGAGCGGTATTTGATTGAATTCGGAGAGAACTGGTGTTGGGAACAAAATATCCCTTGCTCCGGTAAGCCACTGAGCAGCATTAAATGGAACCGGTAGAACACATGAGTGTAGTTGCGGATTATTCAGAATGCGGGCAGGACCCGAAATGAAAAACGGACGGAAAAACGGATTGTAGGAGAGAAAAAGGCTTGGAAAATTTTTTGAAGGAAAGCATGGACTATCTGGCTCGGGAGGACGAGCAGGTGGGGGCATGGCTGCGGCGGGAGTATCAGCGGCAGCAGGAAAATATTGAGCTTATTGCCTCGGAGAACATCACCTCTCCGGCGGTGATGGCCGCCGTGGGCAGCTGCCTGACCAACAAATATGCCGAGGGGTATCCCGGCCGGCGATACTACGGCGGATGTGAGTTTGTGGACGAAATAGAGACCCTTGCTATCGACCGGGCCAAGGCACTTTTCGGCGCTGAGTATGCCAATGTGCAGCCGCACTCCGGGGCCCAGGCCAACCTGGCGGCCTACGCGGCCCTTATGCAGCCGGGAGACACCCTGGTGGGCATGGATCTGGCCGGGGGCGGACATCTGACCCATGGGGCGGCGGTGAACCAGTCGGGAAAGCTTTACCGGGCCGTCAGCTACGGAGTGGATGAGAAAACCGGGCGCATTGACTATGACCGGGTGGAGGACATTGTGCGGGCGGCGCGGCCCAGGGTGCTGGTGGCCGGAGCCTCGGCCTATCCCAGAGCGCTGGATTTTAAGGCCTTTGCGGACATTGCCCACCGCAACGGTGCGCTGCTGCTGGTGGATATGGCCCACATTGCCGGGCTGGTGGCGGGAGGGCAGCATGAGAGTCCCATGCCCTACGCCGATGTGGTGACCACCACTACCCACAAGACGCTCCGGGGGCCCCGGGGCGGCGTGATCCTGGCCAAGGAGGAGTGGGGCAGGAGAATAGACAGCGCCGTATTTCCCGGTATGCAGGGCGGACCGCTGCTGCATGTGATCGCCGGGAAGGCGGTGTGCTTCCGGGAGGCTATGGAGCCTGCATTCCGGGACTATGCCCGGCGGACGGTGGAAAATGCCGCCGCCCTGGCAGAGGCTATGCTGGCAAAGGGATTTGACCTGGTATCCGGCGGCACGGACAATCACCTGATGCTGGTGGACCTGCGCAGCCACGGCATCACGGGTCGGGACCTGCAGGAGCGGCTGGACGGGCTGCACATCACCCTGAACAAAAACGCCATTCCCGGCGATCCGGAAAAGCCCGCTGTCACCAGCGGCGTGCGGATGGGGACGCCCTGCGTCACCACCCGGGGATTTGATGTCGCCGATATGGAGGTTATCGCCCAGTGCATTCACCGGGCCTGCCGGAATGAGGCGGCGGATCGGGCGTTTATTTTGGAGGCCGTGGCGGAGCTGACAGGCCGGCATCCCATGGAAATGTGAATTTTTTGGAGAGAAAGAATGGGATTTATAGATTCATACAAACGGCTCGAAAAGCTGTGCGGTGATGTGATGGGCTGCGACAGGCCGGTGACGGCGTATATCGATGAGATGAAGGCAACGCCGCACGGCGCTTATTATGTAGCGGGGTGGGGGAGCGACCTGGAGATGCTCAAGCGGTATCGCTGGATAAGGAACCAGATTGCGCATGAGCCGGGCTGCACGGAGGCGAACATGTGCGGGGCTGGGGACGCGGCGTGGATAGACCAGTTTTACGGGCGCATTATGGACCAAACGGACCCGCTGGCGCTGTATGAAAAGGAAATGAAACGGCAGCGGGCCGAACAGGCGCAAAGATCGCGCCCGGAATCGGTGCGGCCTGCGGAAAAGAAGCCGCCGCAGGAGCCTCGGAAGCGGGAAAGCATCGAAAAGGCGCCACGGCGGAAGTGGGGGACGGTAGTTTTGGCGTTTCTGCTTTTTGTGGTCATCTTTTTGGCGTCCTTTGCCGGGCTGATAGCGCTTTTTGCGCGTACATGAGAATTAAAAACAGGGAAGAAGCCCGTGGGGGTTTCTTCCCTGCTTTTTGTGCGTTGGGTGGGGGGCGACCCTCAGTCGCGGCAGAGCCGCTACAGCTCCCCTTACATAAGGGAGCCTTTTTTGAGGACGGAGGTTGCGGATTGCCACGGCCAGTGTGCGCACTGACCTCGCAATGACAGCTTTTTTGCATGGGTTGTGGTGCGTTTTGTTGTGGTGCGTAGGGGCGGGGCTTTGCCCCGCCCGCGGGCGACCGCGAGGGTCGCCCCTACGGGTGGGCTGCAAGGGGTGCGGTGAACGGGGCGTCGGGGACGCCGCCCCTTACGGACGCATTATTGCGGATGCGGTGAGGCGGGGCGATGTGGGCATCGGCCCCTACGGGAGAGGTTGTTTTACGGATTCGGGAACGGCGGCTGACCGGCCGATACAGTGGCGTAGCGCAGGGAGAGAATTTCCCAGTTCAGCAGGGGAAGAGCGGCGTTTACATAGGCCTCGCGGTCATCGCCGCAGGTGAGCTGGTAGGCGTGGCGATGAAGGTCAAGGCACAGGATGGGCACAAGGGGCAGAGCCGTTTGCAGGCCGGGAGTAAAGAGCAGCCGCAGCCTTCCGCAGCGGTCGCAGAGCAGCCAGGTACAGCCCTCCTGCGTGTCCTGCAGGGAGGCCTGGCGCAGGGCCCGGAGAAAATCCTCCATGGAGCCGAAGCTGCAGCGGAGGGCTTCCGCCAAGGCAGCATCGGGATTTCCGGTCCGGGCCGGAGCCAGGGAGGAAAAGTATAGGGCGTGGCTGTACACCCCGCTGCCGTGGTGCAGGATGTCCGGTCGGGCCGGGGCAGGGAGACAGTCCGGGTGCAGCAGGAGTCGGGAGAGGGGACGGCGCTGAAGAGCCGGATAGGGCTGCAGGGCCCGGTTTAGGCCGTCGATATGCCCGGCGAAAATGCGGTCGTGATGGGTCATGATGGTGGCCCGGTTCAAATTCGGCTCCAGGGCAGCCGGGGCATAGGGCAGCCGGGGCAGAGCATAGGGATAGGTCATAGGCAGCGTATCCTTTCCGATAAAAGTTTACATTTTATACTATATGACCGTCTTGACAAATCATGCCCACCGGGTCAAAATGAATAGGAGAACACCTGACAGAAAAATTTGATAAATTACGAAAGTGAGGTGCAGCGTCATGCGCAGAAAAGACAGGCAGAGGGACGCAGCCTTTGCCTGGCAGGTGATGCGGGAGGCTCCCTACGCCACGCTCTCTCTGGCGGACGGGGCCGGGCGGCCCTACGCCGTGCCCGTGTCCCAGGCGGCGGACGAGGAGGCGGGGGCCATTTACTTCCACTGTGCCCTGGCCGGAGAAAAGTACGAGATCTTCAGGGACGGGTGTGAGGCGGCCATGAGTGCCGTTTCCCATGCGGAGATCATCCCGGACGAATACACCGTGGCCTACGCCTCGGCGGTGGCCCGGGGGCGGCTGGAGATCGTCACGGACGAAGAAGAGCGGATGCGGGCCATAAAAATTCTCTGTATGCAGTTTGACCCGGAGGCCGGGGAAAAGTATGTCTCGTGCATGAAAAACTCCGGAGCCCGGACCTGCGTGGTGCGCCTGTCTGTGGAGGAGATCACGGGCAAGGAGGGCAACGACTGAGAAAAAAGCACCCTCCCGAGATATCAGAAGGGTGCGGAGGAATATTTTTCAAATTTTATATGTCGGAGAAGTCATGAGTCTGCTCGGTGGCCAGGACCTGGGCCGGGTCTGCGTCCCACAGGCGAAGGAGCTTTTCTGCCAGAATTTTGGAAAAGCCCGCCAGCAGCGCCGACTCCATCACCAGGCACCGGGCCACGCCGTCGGTGCCGGCGTCCGGGGCGCACAGCTCTTGCCAGCTCTGCTGGATCTGGTGGTTAAAGAGCAGGGCGATACCCCGAAATTTACCGCTGTAATCCTCGTAGATATGGCGCACGGTCTCTGGGCCGTCCTGTCCGTCGGCCAAATCCCAGGGGATGATCTTCTGCACCTGGCTGATGCCGATGGACTGCTTCAGGGTGAGGATCATGATGAGATAGCAGATGTGGACCCGGTAGTATTTCCGCTTCACCGGGGCGGGCATCAGCTTCAGGCGAACATAGTTGTTGATGGCGGAGGCGGTGACGATGCGTTCCTTCTCCGCATTTACCGGGGGAATGAAGCTGAGATACCGCTCCAAAAGCAGGATCACCTGGTCCATATACAGGCCAAAGTCCGGGATAGAGTCCCACTGGGGCAGGTGATAGTCGGTGATATATTGGTCCCACCGCTGCAGCTTGTGAGCGATGAGGGGTTTGTCGTAGGGCATAGAGCCACCTCCTGTTTGCACAGACTATTATAGCAGGTTTTCCGGAGGGTTACAATAGAAAAAAAGAACATTGACACGCCATATGTAATATGCTATATTATTATTGACGATTGGCAAGGGGCCTCTGCCCTCTGCTGACCGACGGTAAAAATCGGCAAAGGAGGGGGATTTATGCCCCGGGCGTATGTATATGGCGATTCACTGCTGAAGGCCACGGTGCCGGATGAGCAGTTTCACTATCATTTCCACCTGCCGGAGGTGATGGAGCGGTACAGCGGACGGCAGACCGAGGTGGTGAGCCGGGCTAAAATGGGCGCAACGATCCGCAAGGGTCAGGCGCTGCTGGACCATGACCTGCAGCGGGGGCTCCAGGCGGATTTTGCCCTCATTGCCTACGGCGGAAACGACAGCGACTTCGACTGGGATGCCATTCAGGAGCGTCCGGAGGAGGAGCACATTCCCCGTACGGCCCTGCCGGAGTTTCGAAGCACCCTGCTTTCCATGCTGCAAAAGCTTCGGGACCAGAGCGTGCAGCCGGTGCTGATGACCCTGCCGCCCATTGACGCGCAGCGGTATTTGGACTTCCTATGCCGGGCCGGGCGCAGCAAGGAGCGCATTATGGCCTGGCTGGGGGACATTCAGCATATTTACCGGCACCAGGAGCTGTATTCGGACACGGTGGCCCAGGTGGCTTATGAGACCGGCACACCCATTATCCGGGTACGGGAGAGTTTTTTGCGTGAAAAGCATTTGCCGGGGCTGATTTCGCCAGACGGCATTCACCTGACGATGGAGGGCTACACCAAGATGTTTGACACCTTGGCCGGGTGGCTTCGCCAAGCAATTGCGTGATAAGGAGCATGAATATGGTACGAATTTTTACGGACACGGCAGCCAATCTGCCCATGAAAACTTTGGAGGAGCTGGACATCAAGGCTGTGCCGCTGACCTATGAGGTGGACGGCGCGGAGCCGGATTACAGCATCGACTTTAACGGCCCGGCCTTTTACGAGGCCATGCGCAAGGGCGCGGAGGTAAAAACCTCTATGGTGAACCCCCAGACGGCGGCGCAGGCCATTGAAAAGTGCCTGGAGAGCGGCGAGGATGTGCTGTATATGGGCATTTCCGGCGGCATTAGCGGCAGCTGCTGGGGCGTTGACCTGCAGTGCAAGGAGCTGGCGGAGAAATACGGGGCCGAGCGCGTGCGCGTGGTGGACACCCGGGGCGCATCCTTGGGCGAGGGGCTGGTGGTCATTGAGACGGCGAAGCTGGCCAAGGAGGGGAAGTCCCTTCCGGAGCTGGAGACCTTTGCCCGGGGCCTTTGCGCACGGATGCAGCAGTTCTTCGTGGTGGACGACCTGAAGTATCTGCACAAGGGCGGTCGCATTTCCGGCGGCGCGCGGCTGGCCGGTACACTGCTGCAGGTAAAGCCCATCCTCCGGGGCGACGAGGAGGGCAAGATCGTGATGTATGAAAAGGTTCGGGGCAAGAAAAAGGCTCTGGAGGCCCTGGCGAACATCTATGCCCAGACTATGAATGACCCGGAGGCCCCTATTGGCATTGCCCATGCCGATGCCCCGGCGGATGCACTGCATTTGCAGAGCCTGCTGCGGGATAAGGGCGCCAAGGGCGAGATCATGCATGTGTGCTATGAGCCGGTCACCGGTGCCCATGTGGGGCCGGGGACGGTGGCACTCTTCTTTTACAGCGAGGAATGGAGATAACGCAGACAGAAACAGAATAAAAAAGGACGGACCGGAAGGTTCGTCCTTTTAGACTGTCGAAAAACCCTTCGGGTTTTTCCGACAACAGGCTTGCAGTCTGCTGCGCGCATAATTTTTGCGCCGTGCGCAAAAATTTCACACTGGCAGCCTGAGCGGTATTTTCTCTCACGCACATGTCGCGAGAGAAAATGATTTTATTTCTTTGCCGCCTGCGGGCGGCAAACTCTGCGAGGCTTTTTTGATACGCTGAAAGGACGGACCGGAAGGTTCGTCCTTTTTGCGGTGCAGGGGTATAAAAACAGAGACTGTCGGGAAAATCCAAGGGAATCACCCATGGGCTCACTCCAGCGCGTCGTGGCTTTCGAATACATCCCGGATGGTGCCGGCCCGGTCAAACTCCGGCTGGGGCTCGGCCTTGCCCATCTGCATTTCCTGCCACTTGGCCTTGTCAATGAGCAGCTGCCGGGGCTTGGAGCCCTCGAAGGGGCCTACGATACCCCGCTCCTCCATCTGATCCACCAGCCGGGCAGCCCGGGAATAGCCCAGCTTCAGCCGCCGCTGGAGCATGGAGACGCTGGCCTGGCCTGTTTCCAGCACCACCTCCACGGCGGCGGGCAGCAGCTCGTCGCCGTCGTCGGCATCGGCAGGCTCCGGGGCGGGGCCGCCCTTCTTGTCCTTCTCCTGGACCACCTGCTCGATTTGGCGGATGACATCCTCGGAGTAGGCCGTCTCCCCCTTTTCCTTCACAAAGTCCACCACCCGCTCGATCTCCTCGGGGGCGATGAAGCAGCCCTGGACGCGCCGGGGCTTGCCCTCGCCCAAGGGGGCGTAAAGCATATCACCTTTCCCCACCAGCTTCTCTGCGCCGGGGTTATCCAGTATGATCCGAGACTCCATGGAGGAGGCCACGGCAAAGGCAATGCGGCTGGGAATGTTGGCCTTCATAAGGCCCGTGATAACATCGGCGGAGGGACGCTGGGTGGCAATGACCAGGTGCATCCCGGCGGCGCGGCCCATCTGGGCCACCCGGCAGATGGAATCCTCCACCTCCTTGGCCGCCACCAGCATCAGGTCGGCCAGCTCGTCGATGACCACCACCACCGAGGGCAGCTTTTTCAGGGGCTCGCCGGCTTCGTCCGGCTGGGACTGAGCGGCCAGGGCGTTGTAAGAGGCCAGATCCTTCACGCCGTTTTCCGAGAAGAGCTTATAGCGCTTCATCATTTCAAACACCGCCCATTGCAGGGCTCCGGCGGCCTTTTTGGGGTCTGTAACCACGGGAATGAGCAGGTGCGGGATGCCGTTATAGGGGGCCAGCTCCACCATTTTCGGGTCCACCATGATGAAGCGGACCTCCTCCGGGGTGGACTTATAGAGCAGACTCACAATGAGGGAGTTGGTGCACACGGACTTACCGGAGCCGGTGGTGCCGGCGATAAGTACATGGGGGAGCTTCGCGATGTCGCCGATAATGCGGTTGCCGCCGATGTCCTTGCCCACGGCGAAGGCTACGGCGGACTTGTGGCCGGTGAACTCCCGGGACTCGATGACCTCCCGGATGCGCACCGGGGTCACGGCCCGGTTGGGCACCTCAATGCCCACCGCGGAAATCTTGCCCGGCACCGGGGCCACCCGGACGCTGCTCACACCCAGGGCCAGGGCAATGTCATCGGCCAGGTTGGTGATTTTGGAGAGCTTTACCCCTTGGGGCTGGGCAAACTCATAGCGGGTGACGCTGGGACCCCGGACCACCTCGCCGGGCTGAGCATCTACGCCAAAGCTGCGCAGGGTGTCCGCCAGGCGCTTGGAATTGCTGCGCATCTCCGCTCCGGCGGCGGTAAAATTGCTGGGGCCGCCCTGCTCCAGCAGGGTGATGGGGGGGTACTGGTACTGCTCCTCGGGCTCGGATAGCTCCTGCTCGATTTGACGGCTCACCTCCCGGGCCGCCTTTTCCAGGTCCACGGGCTCGGCCTTCGGCGTTGGTGCGGCAGGCTGGGGAGGCGTGACGGGCTCGAGGGCTGTGGGTTGAGGGGGCTGCTCCGGCTCCGGGGCGGGCTCCGGCTGGGGTGGGCTCAGCACCTCGTCCGGGGTGGGAGTCTGACGACCGGCAAAGAAGGACTTCTTGCCGGGCTGGAGGGGCCTGTCCTCTGCCGGGGCGGCGGGGTCGTCCAGGGGAATGTCGATCTGCGCCTTACGGCGGCGGGAGGGGGCTTTTTGCACAGGCTGAGGGGGCTGCTCCGGCTCCGAGGAGTCGCTCCCCGCCTCCTCCGCCCGTTGGGCGGCCCGCTGACGGGCTTTTTCCGCCACCTGAGACGGGGTGGTGTGCAGCATCACGAATACGCATGCCACCAGTCCCACTGCGGCCAGGATGGCAAACACGGCCTCACTGATGTACGCCTTGCCCAGCTCTGCCAGACCGCCGCAGATCACGCCGCCGCCGTGAAGGGTCTGCCCCTCTGCCCACAGGGCGGAAAGGGTGAGGGATTTTACCGGCGCGGCAAAAATGAGGTGCAGCAGACTGCCGCACAGAGCTGGTGTCAGCAGGGCGCAGAGGGCTGGAGCTGTGGCCTTGCGCTCCCGGTGCAGCAGCAGAAACAGGCCGCTTACCAGAAGCATCGCCGCCCACAGCCAGTAGCCATAGCCAAACAGACCCGTGAGGGCGCTGCGCAGCAGGCCCAGCAGCACCGCCTGGGCGTTAAAATAGCTCACGGCCACGCATAGCGCCAGCAGCAGGCACAGCACACCGCCCGCCGTGCGCACGGCCGGATTGGGGGCCTGGGGCGTCGGGGCGGACGGGGAGGCAGAGCGCCTGCCGCTTTGTTGTGTGGTTTTCTTTTTGGTGGTTTGAGCCATGGTATCTCCCATTCTGCCGCCGCGGCGGCACACAGATGTAAAGGATTCGGATTCTTATTTAATAAGGGTCAGGATCAGAGTCAGCAGGCCCACCGCCCAGCAATAGTAGGCGAAAAAGCCGAACTTGCCCTTGGCGGCGATCATTTTCAGCAGGCGAATGCACAGATAGCCCACCACGGCGGCGGTGACGACGCCCACCAGGTACACCGGTACCTGGCCAAGGTCAATGCCCGCATCGATGGCGTCCTTCAGGGACAGGATATTGGCGCCCAGGATGGCGGGAATGCTCATCAGGAAGGAAAAGCGAACAGCGAACCGCCGCTCATAGCCCACAAAGCAGCCGGTGGTAATGGTCATGCCGGAGCGGGAAATACCGGGCATGGTGGCGATGGCCTGGCCCACACCCACGATCAGGGCGGAGAGGACACTGGCACTGGACTCGGTCTTGCGGCCCTTCGGCACCCGGTCACTGGCAAAGAGCAAGAAGCCCGTAACGATAAGGGCTGCCCCGATAAAGAGCATGTTGCTGCTGAGACTCTGAACCTTATCCTTCACAGGCAGCACCGCGAACAGGGGCAGAGTGGCTACAATGATCAGCAAAATCAGCCGGCGAGCCGGAGGCACCGGGGTGGGGGTGGTGTGATGGGCAAGGTCCCGCACGCCGCAGACCAGCTCCCGGAGCATATCCTTGATCTCCCCCCAGTAGGCCACGAATACGGCCACCAGGGTACCCAGATGCAGCAGCACATCGAAAAACTCCGGCACTACACCGGCATCCTGCATACCCAGTAGGTTCTGGGCAATGGCCAAATGTCCACTGCTGGAAATGGGCAAAAACTCGGCAAGACCCTGGATCAGGCCCAGCAAAAAGGAAGAAAAAAATGACATAAGCAGGCATCTCCTATCAAAAATGTGATAATAATTCGTATAATCGCGTCGAAATATTACGAATCGTATTCGATTTTTCTCCGTCGGGTATTCATTATATCACATTTCACCGTAGATTACCACACTTTCTCTCGCAGAACAAAAATGTCACGCCGAGGCCGGAGCGTGGTTGTTCACAAAAAAGTCTTGATTTGAATGGGGGAGAGTGCTATAATTTTGCATATTTAATAACATACCTTACTATGCCTATTTGAGGTATGTGGTCGGGAAAGAGGAATATTTCGTGGCTTTTCGCAAGCAAAACGGACTGAAGCCTCTGGAAAAACGGGCCTGGCTTTCTTCGCCTACCATGCACGGCCCGGAGCTGCAATATATGACGGAGGCCTTCGAGAGTAACTGGATGAGCACCGTGGGCGAGAATATAGGCGTGGTAGAGAGTCTGATCACCCAGAGGATCGGCTGCGGCTATGCGGTGGCCCTTTGCTCCGGTACGGCAGCGCTGCACCTGGCGGTGAAGCTGGCGGGAGTGAAGAGCGGCAACCGGGTGTTTGTCAGCGACATGACCTTTTCTGCCACGGCCAACGCCGTCATGTACGAGGGTGGAGAGCCGGTATTCATCGATGCCGATAGGGACACCTGGAATATGGACCCGGCGGCATTGGAAAGAGCCTTTGAGCTGTACCCTGCGGTGAAGGTTGTGGTCATCGCCAACCTCTACGGCACCCCCGGCAAGATGACGGAGCTGTGTGAGATTGCCCACCGCCACGGTGCGGTGGTCATTGAGGACGCGGCGGAGTCTATGGGCGCCACCTATGAGGGCCGCCAGACCGGCACCTTCGGCGACATAGCCGCCATCAGCTTCAACGGCAATAAGATCATCACCGGCTCCTGCGGCGGCGCACTGCTGACCAATAGTAAGGAGGCCGCCCGCCGGGTGCGCAAGTGGTCCACCCAGGCAAGGGAGGACGCCGCCTGGTACCAGCACGAGGAGCTGGGCTACAACTACCGCATGAGCAATGTGGTGGCGGGGGTGGTCCGGGGCCAGCTGCCGTATCTGGAGGAGCATATGGCCCAAAAGCGGGCTATTTATGAGCGCTACCGGGAGGGCCTGCGCGGCTTGCCCGTGACCATGAATCCCTATGAAGCGGCCAAGGCGGAGCCGAATTTCTGGCTCTCCTGCCTGCTTATTGACGAGAAAGCCATGTGTCCCCAGGAGCGGGGAGACCTGGAGGCCCGCTATGAAGGTCAAAGCGGCAAAAGCTGCCCCACGGAGATCATCGAGGCCCTGGCGCGGTATAACGCCGAGGCCCGGCCTATCTGGAAGCCCATGCACCTGCAGCCGTTTTTTAGGGACAAGGCATTTGTCTCTGCCGGGCCCGGCGAAGATGTGGGAGCGGATATTTTCCGCAGGGGCCTGTGTCTGCCCAGCGACAATAAGCTCACGGCGGACAGGCAGGAGCGGATTATGGAGATTGTCCGGGCCTGCTTTGCCTGATTTGTTTTTTCACACATAATAATATTATATATGTTTTTATATTGAAAAAGAGGTCGTTTTTATGCGTAAAATACCGTTCAGCCCTCCTGACATTACGGAGGAGGAAATTCAAGAGGTTTGCCAGGCCCTGCGCTCCGGCTGGATCACCACCGGACCCAAGACCAAGGAATTTGAGCGGCAGGTGGCCGCCTTCTGCGGAACAGACCGGGCCGTGTGCCTCAACTCCGCCACCGCCTGCCTGGAGATGACCCTGCGCATCCTGGGCATCGGCCCCGGAGACGAGGTCATCACCTCTGCCTATACCTACACCGCTTCCGCCAGCCCCGTGTGCCATGTGGGAGCCAAGCTGGTGCTGGTGGACACCCTTCCCGGCTCTTACGAGATGGACCCGGAGAAGCTGGCTGCGGCGATCACGGAGCGTACCAAGGCGGTGATCCCCGTGGACATTGCCGGAATCCTGGCAGACTACGACACCATTTATTCCATCGTGGAGAGCAAGAAGGGGCTGTTCACTCCGGCCAATGACCTGCAGAAGAAGATCGGCCGGGTGGCGGTGGTGGCTGACGGGGCCCACAGCTTCGGCGCCCAGCGCCACGGCAAGCGCTCCGGCTGCTTTGCGGACTTTACCACCTTCTCCTTCCACGCAGTGAAGAATCTCACCACCGCCGAGGGCGGAGCCGCCACCTGGAATCCGGCGCTGGCCCTGGATGACGAGGCTATTTATAAGCAGTATATGCTCCTGAGCCTCCACGGCCAGAGCAAGGACGCCCTGGCCAAGACTAAGCCCGGCGCGTGGGAATATGACATCGTGGCGCCGCTTTATAAATGCAACATGACGGACATTATGGCGGGCATCGGCCTTGCCCAGCTCAGGCGCTATCCGGGACTGCTGGAAAAGCGCTATAAGCTGGTGCGGCTTTATAATGAGCTGCTTGCTGACTGCGGCGTGGAGCACGCGCCCCATTTCCGGGAGGACGAGGTTTCCAGCTGCCATTTGTATCTGACCCGGCTTACGGGCAAGACCATGGCCCAGCGCAACGCCATTATTGAGAAAATGGCGGAGCAGGGCGTGGCTACCAATGTACACTATAAGCCCCTGCCTCTGCTGACGGCTTATAAGGACCTGGGCTTTGACATTGCGGACTATCCTTGCGCCCTGGCTCAGTTTGAAAACGAGATTACCCTGCCCCTGTACTCCACCCTCACGGAGGAGGATGTACGGTACATCTGCCAGACGCTGAAGGTGTGCCTGCAGGACGGATAAAAGGAAAAGGACAGCAAATTTATGGATAACCAAGCAGGCGCCCGACAGCCATACCGGATCGTTACCCCTCCCTCAGCGGCCACCATGGCCTGCAAGCGGGCCTTTGACATCCTATGCTCTTTTTTGGGGCTGACGGTGCTGAGCCCGGTGCTGCTGGTGGTGTCGGTGCTGGTGGCGGTCACCTCTCCCGGCGGGGTATTTTTCCGTCAGGAGCGCATCGGAAAGGACGGAAAGCCCTTCCGTATTTTCAAGTTTCGCTCCATGCGTAAGGATAACGCGGGGCTGAAGATCACCACCGGCAATGACAGCCGCATTACCCCTGTGGGCCGATTTTTGCGCAAGAGTAAGATAGACGAGCTGCCCCAGCTCATCAATGTGCTGGTGGGGGACATGAGCTTCGTGGGTCCCCGGCCGGAGGTGGCGGACTATGTGAACCTGTATACTCCCTACCAGCGGCAGGTGCTGCTGGTGCGCCCGGGCATCACGGGGCTGGCGTCTATCCGTTTCCGCAATGAAAATGATCTGCTCACCGCCAGCGACGATCCCAACCGCACCTATGTCGAGCAGATCATGCCCCGGAAGATCGACCTGGATCTGGAGTATATCCCCCACGCTTCGGTTTTCTATGACATCAAGCTGATTTTCCAAACCTTTGCGGTGGTAATAAAGGAGTAAAGAGGAGCTTTATGAGAATTTGGCTTATCAACCATTATGCGGTACCGCCCCAGTATTATCCTTTGGCCCGGCAGAATTATTTTGCGAAGAACCTTATGCGCCTGGGCCATGAAGTGACCATCTTTGCCGCCAGCACGGTGCATAACTCCGATAAAAACCTCATTGAGGACGACACCCCTTACCGGGAGGATGTGGTGGACGGGGTCCACTATGTGCTCATCCGCTGCAAGGGCTATCACGGCAACGGCGCTTCCCGCATTCTCAATATGCTGGAGTTTGCACGAAAACTACCGGGTGTGTGTGACAAATACCCCCGGCCCGATGCTATTGTGGCCACCTCCATGCCCCCCATGTCCTGCGCGGCGGGCATCAAGCTGGCCCGGAAATACGGCTGTCGGGGCATCGCGGAGATCGCCGACCTTTGGCCGGAGAGCATCATTGCCTATGGCATCGCCGGGCCCCATAACCCGGCGGTCCTGTGGCTGCGGCGGCTGGAAAAGTGGATCTATACCAGGGCTGACGCCGTGGTGTTTACCGTAGAGGGTGCTTACGACTACATTAAAGAGCAGCATTGGGAAAAGGAAGTTCCCCGGAGTAAAGTATTTTATATAAATAATGGTGTAGACCTGGAACTGTTTGATTATAACAAGGAGCATTTCCGGGTAGAGGACAAGGACCTGGACGACCCCGAAATTTTCAAGGTGGTCTATACAGGGTCTATCCGCAGGGTAAACGGATTGGGTCTGCTGCTGGATGCGGCCAAGGCTGTCAAGGATCCCCGGGTGCGCTTTCTTATCTGGGGCGACGGGGATGAGCGGCCCATGCTGGAGCAGCGCGTAAAAGATGAAAACATCGGTAATGTGGTGTTCAAGGGCCGGGTGGAGAAGAAGTTCGTGCCCTCCATCGTCAGCCGGGCAGATGTGAATATTGCACACTGCATCAGTACACCGGTGGACCGATACGGCATCAGCTTCAATAAGATGTTTGAATATTTTGCCGCCGGAAGGATCGTCCTGTCGGACTTTCCAACGCAGTATAATCCGGCCGTGCAGTGCGGCGCCGGCATCACGGTGAATGATGTGTCCCCCGCCAATATTGCTGCGGCCGTGGACAAACTGGCGTCTTTGCCGGAGGAGGAGCGCCGTCGGTTCGAGGAAAACAGCCGAGCTGCCGCCCACAAATATGATTTCAAAAATCTGACATCGGAGCTGTTGGAAGTGATTCAATCGATTCCGGAAAAAGAATAAGATTGCACTAAAAATCAAACGCATAAGGAAATGAGGTCGATTTTATGAAGTTGAGCGTATTGCTGCCGGAGCTGCTGCCGCAGTATGATTTCAAGCTGGAAAATGAACAGGAATTCTCCACGCTGGGACTGGTGGTGGCGGAAGTTAAGGAACCCTTCTGCACCTTTGTGGATACAGAGCACGCACTGAAGGACCTGCACGACGGTATCACCATGGTCATCACAACGCCGGAGATCGCTCCGAAGCTGGTGAAGCAGGGACGGGGGGTGTGCATTACGGAGCAGCCCCGGGTCGTGTTTTTCCGGCTGCACAACGCCTTGGGTCAATATGGAGGGTATGCCAGAGCCCGACATGCTACCAGGATCGGGAAAAACTGCTCCATCAGCCCCCTGGCTGTGGTAGCCAAGGAAAATGTCATCATCGGTGACAATGTGGTTATCGAAGAATTCGCTGTGATCCGGGACAATGTGACCATCGGAGACAACTGCGTGATCCATGCCGGCGTAAAAATCGGATTTAACGACTTTGAATATAAAAAAGAGAACGGAAAGCTCTTTACCGTGGCCCATTACGGCGGTGTGATCCTGGGCGAGGAGGTGGAGCTGCATCCCAATACCTGCGTTAATAAAGCTCTCTATCCCTGGGATAATACGGTTATCGGTGATCGCTGCAAGATAGATATGCTGGTGCAGGTCTCTCACGGCGTTAAGGTCGGCAGAGATACTATGATCGTGGGCCTTTCCGGAATCGGTGGCCGCACGGAGATCGGCGAGAATAGCTGGATCGGGTATGGCTGTATCATTCGCAACGGCGTGCATGTCGGCAATAATGCCCGGGCGAATATGGGCGCCGTTGTTTCTCGGGATGTGGCGGACGGACAAGCCGTTACCGGCAACTTCGCCATTGACCATGACATTTTTATGGAGAATCTGAAACGCGCTGCAAAGCCGACGAAAGAAAGGAATGAGTGATCCTATGCAATTTATTGACCTGAAAGCCCAGTATGCGGCCCTGAAGGACGAGATCAATGCAAATATCCAGGCGGTGCTGGACTCTGCCCAGTTCATCGGCGGGCCCCAGGTAAAGGAGCTGGAGAAGGAGCTGGCGGACTTTGTGGGCCGCAAGCACTGCATCACCTGTGCCAACGGCACCGATGCCCTGCAGATTGCCTACATGGTGGCGGGTGTAGGGGAGGGGGATGCCGTGTTCTGCCCGGACATGACCTTCATCTCCTCCACGGAGCCGGCCAAGATGTTCGGTGCTACCTCCGTGTTTTGTGACATTACCAAGGATACCTATACCCTCTGCCCCGAGAGCCTGGAAAAGCAGATAAAAGCCGTCCTGGCTGAGGGTAAGCTCACTCCCAAGGCCGTGGTGGCCGTGGATATTCTGGGTAACCCCTGCGACTACGACACCATCGCCCCCATCTGCGAGAAGTACGGCCTCATTCTCATCGAGGACGCCGCCCAGGCCTTCGGCGCGTCCAATAAGGGCCGCAAGTGCTGCTCCTTCGGTTACATCGCCACCACCTCGTTCTTCCCGGCCAAGCCCCTGGGCTGTTACGGCGACGGCGGTGCCATTTTCACTGATGACGATACCGCGGCGGACATCATCCGCTCCCTGTGCGTCCATGGCAAGGGCCCCGGCGGCAAGTACGACAATATCCGTGTGGGCATGAACTCCCGGCTGGACACCGTCCAGGCGGCTATTCTGCTGCCCAAGCTGAAGGCACTGAAAGACTATGAAATTGACCGCCGCCAGGAGGTAGCCGGGCGGTATAACGCCGCGTTCAGCAAGGATTTCACTACTCCCTTCGTGGCAGAGGGCTGCGTGTCTGCCTGGGCCCAGTATGCCATCCTGGCCAAGGATACCCAGACCCGGGACAAGGTTATCGCCCATCTGAAGGAAAAGAATATTCCCAATATGGTTTACTATCCTACCCCCCAGCACGCCCTGCCGGTGTTTAAGGCCGAGCCTCACTACGGCGAGACCTATGCAAATGCCAATGACTACTGTGCCCGGACCCTGTCGCTGCCCATGCACCCGTATATGGATGCGGCGGAGCAGCAGCAGGTCATTGACGCGGTTTTGGAGGCACTGTGATGGAGGAGAAATATTTTGTACATCCCTCCAGCTTCGTGGATGACGATGTAGAGATCGGTGAGGGCACCAAGATCTGGTATTTCTGCCACATTCAAAAGGGTGCCCGCATCGGAAAGCATTGCTCCCTGGGGCAGAATGTGAATGTCAGTAACCATGTGAAGGTAGGCGACGGCTGCAAGCTGCAAAACAATGTCTCTCTGTACGAGGGCGTGGAGCTGGAGGACTATGTGTTCTGCGGCCCCTCCTGCGTATTTACCAACGACCTGACCCCTCGGGCCAAGTACCCCAAGGGCAGCGCCGGGTATAAAAAAACCTATTTGCGTGAAGGGGCATCCATCGGCGCCAACGCCACCATCGTCTGCGGCCATACCGTCGGACGCTGGGCCCTTATAGGCGCAGGCGCGGTGGTGACGGATGATGTACCCGACTATGCCCTGATGCTGGGCGTGCCGGCCCGGATCATTGGCTGGGCCTGCGAGTGCGGCGCACTGCTGCACTTTGATGGCGGCAAGGCTACCTGTGCCGACTGCGGCAGAAGCTATGAGATGAAAGCAGAAAATAAAGTAGAGGAGTGCAAATAAAATGAAATTCGATACCATTTACGACGGTCTTATCAAGGGTACGGAGAAGCTGGCCCTGGTGGGCCTGGGCTATGTGGGTATGCCCATTGCCGTGGAGTTTGCCAAGCACATCTCCGTCATCGGCTTTGATATCAATGAAAAGCGTGTGCAGGAGTACGCCAATGGAATCGACGCTACCAACGAGGTGGGTGAGGCCATCAAGAACACCACCGTGGACTTCACCTCCGACCCCACCCGGCTGAAGGAGGCTAAGTTCATCGTGGTGGCCGTGCCTACGCCGGTAAACCCCGACACCACCCCGGACCTGCGCCCGGTGGAGGGGGCCTCCCGCACCGTGGGCCAGAATCTGACCCCCGGCACCATCGTGGTCTTTGAGTCCACGGTGTACCCCGGCGTCACCGAGGACATCTGCATTCCCATTATTGAGAAGGAGTCCGGCCTTAAGTGCGGCGTGGACTGGAAGATCGGCTACAGCCCCGAGCGCATCAATCCTGGTGACCGGGTCCACACCCTCACCAACATCCGCAAGATCGTCTCCGGCATGGACGAGGAGTCCGCCCGGGAGATCAAAAAGGTATATGATATCGTCATCGCCGCCGGCACCTTCCCCGTGTCCACCATCAAGACCGCCGAGGCCGTGAAGGTGGTGGAGAACAGCCAGCGGGATATCAACATCGCCTTTATGAACGAGGTGGCTATGATCTGCGACCGCATGGGCATCGACACCGACGAGGTCCTGGCGGGCATGAACACCAAGTGGAACGCCCTGGGCTTCAAGCCCGGTCTCGTAGGCGGCCACTGCATCGGTGTGGACCCCTACTACCTGACCAATGCCGCCGAGGCCCTGGGCTATCACAGCCAGATCATTCTCAACGGCCGCAAGGTCAACGACAGCATGGGCGGTTTCGTAGCCGACGCCGCCATCAAGCAGATGATCGAGGCGGGCATGGCCCCCAAGAAGGCCACCGTGGTCATCCTGGGCATCACCTTCAAGGAGAACTGCCCCGACACCCGCAACAGCAAGGTGGTGGACATCATCAACCGCCTGAAGGAGTACGACATCCACCCTGTGGTCACCGATCCCTGGGCCGACGCTGCCGTGGCCCAGCATGAGTACGGCGTGACTCTGACGGATTTTGATAAGATCCCCAAGGCCGACTGCGTCATTGTGGCTGTGGGCCACAATGAGTTCCGCTCCCTGTCCATGATGCAGCTGAAGGAGCTGTTCAAGAAGGACCTGCCCGACAGCGAAAAAGTGCTCATCGATGTGAAGAGCCTGTACCGCATGGACGAGCTGAAGGCCTCGGGCATTCGGTTCTGGAGACTGTAATACCCTGCGGCACCTGCGGCAAACACGGCAAGGATAGCTGCAAGCATAAGGAGTTTATCGCATGATAAAAGTATGTCATATGACCAGTGCCCACGAGGAGGAGGATATCCGGATCTTCCGCAAGGAATGTGTTTCTCTGGCTGAGGCCGGATATGATGTATATCTGGTAGAGCGGGGAGACAGCTATGACAAAAACGGTGTACACATTGTGGGAGTGGGCGAGATCCCCACGAGCCGTCTCAAGCGTATGACAGAGGGGGCGAAAATGGTCTATCAGGCGGCCCGCGCCCTGGACGCGGATATTTACCATTTCCACGACCCGGAGCTTCTCCCTTATGGGCTGAAGCTGAAAAAGGCAGGCAAGAAAGTCATTTTTGACAGCCACGAAATGTACACAGAACAGATCCGGGAGAAGCCATATCTTCCCCACTGGTTCGCAAGGCTGCTTTCTCATGCCTATGGAAAGTACGAAAGCCATGTTCTCGGCCGCATTGACGGGTTGGTCTACACCTGTCTGAAGGACGGCGTCCACCCATTTGCCGGAAAGTGCCGGCATATCACAACCATCGACAATACGCCTATGCTTTGGGAGCTGTATGATCGCTACGACCCTGCGGCGAAGAAAGAGGCAGGCAGCGTGGTATATGTGGGCGGCCTATCCTATGCCCGGGGGATCACACATTTGATCACCGCCGCTGCAAAAGCTGATTGTACGCTTTATCTGGCCGGTATGTTCGATTCAGAAGAATATCGCCATACTGTTGAGGCCCTGCCCGGGTATTCCTGTGTGCAGTATTTAGGGCTGCTTGGCAGAGAGCAGGTTGTCGCCTTGCTGCAGCGCTGCTGTGTCGGCGCAGCTACGCTCTTAAATATAGGCCAGTACAATCAGGATGATAATTTGGCCACCAAGGTCTACGAGTACATGTCGCTGGGCATTCCTGTGCTTTTGTCGCGCTCTGCTTATAATGAGCGGGTGATGAACCAGTATCACTTCGGCCTGTGTGTAGAGCCGGATAATGTTGACGAGCTGGCCCAGGCCATCCGCTATTTGCTGGACCATCCCGACGAAGCCCGTCAGATGGGCGAAAACGGACGCCGTGCCGTAGAACAGCAATTCAATTGGGGGGTGGAGGAGAAAAAGCTCCTTGCCCTATATAATGATATTTTGAACGATAAATAAAAGGAAGTGCTGCAATTATGAAATACGCTCTCATCGGCTGCGGCCGCATTGCCGTGAACCACATGAAGGCCGCCATCAACAACAAGCTGGAGATCGTCGCCGTGTGCGATGTTCTGCCGGAGAAAATGGAGGCACTGCTGGCCAAATACGACCTGCAAAACGACACCTCCATCAAGCGCTACACCGACTATAAGCAGATGCTGGCGGAAAACGACATAGCCCTGGCGTCCATCGCCACCGAGAGCGGCATCCACGCCGAGATCGCCCTCTACTGCATCGATCACGGTGTCAATGTCATCATCGAAAAGCCCATGGCTATGAACATGGACGACGCTGAGGAGATCGTCCGCCGCAGCGAGGAGAAGGGCGTGAAGGTGGCCGCCTGCCACCAGAACCGCTTCAATGTGGCTATCCAGCAGATGCGCAAGGCCCTGGAGGTCGGCCGTTTCGGCAAGATTTCCCACGGCTCCATCCATGTCCGCTGGAACCGGGACCACAGCTACTATGACCAGGCCTCCTGGCGGGGCACCTGGGCCCAGGACGGCGGCTGCCTGATGAATCAGTGCATCCACGGCATCGACCTGCTGCGCTGGATGATGGGCGACGAGGTGGAAGAAGTCTACGGCGTCACCAAGCAGCAGTTCCATGACTATCTGGAGTGCGAGGACATCGGCATGGCCGTGGTGAAGTTCAAGAACGGTGCTGTGGGCACCATCGAGGGCACCACCAATGTCTACCCCAAGAACCTGGAGGAGACTCTCTACCTCTTCGGCGAGACCGGCACCGTGAAGATCGGCGGCACCTCCACCAATAACATTGATGTGTGGAACTTTGCCGATGAGACCGAGGACGACCAAAAGAATAAGGGCCTTCAGGAGGCCACCAGCAATGTCTACGGCAACGGCCATACCAGCCTCTTTGCCGACATGATGGACGCCATCGAGCACGACCGCAAGCCCTATGTGGACGCCGTGGCCGGACGCAATGCCCTGGAGATGATCCTGGCCATCTATCAGTCCGCCGCCACCGGCAAGCCCGTAAAGCTGCCCCTTTCCCATGTGGCCAGCACGGACTTTACGGGAAGATTCGAGAAGTAAACAATAGGAAAAATATCCAAGGAGTTAAGGAGAGAATACATGGCGGAAACTATGAACATGAAGGAGCTCTTTGCACTGCTGGTTCGCCGTTGCCGTGCAGTTTTGCTCACCGCACTGATTTTTGCGGTGCTGTTGGGTGGCGTACAGGCCTTCCGCACATCCCGGAGCAATTCGGATGAAAGCGATGTGTCCGCTGAGGAAAAAATTGCATCGCAGTATGCCGATCTTGCAGCCCTGAAGCAGCAGTTTACTACCACTAAAGCAAAGGTGGCATCCTTACAGGAATATACTACTCATGCGCCACTGATGGAGATTGACCCTTACCGTGTGTATACCACAACGATGCTTATTGGATTGACCCCTGCGGAGAATGCACCGGGGGCTGCCGCTTCCCAAGAATACTCCGACGGAGCAGTCTGTGCGGCGTGGCTTGCGGGAACCGATATACAGAAGTTAGCGGCGGATACTTCCTTTGCCGAAATAGGAAATCTGTATTTACAGGATTTGTTTTCCGCCAAGCCATTGTCTGGTGGAGTATTGAGCCTTCGTACATACGGGACATCCCAGGAGCGGGCTGAGGAATTGGCAGATATGCTCTATCAGGGCCTGCACCGGCAGTTCTCCGGCGAAAGTAGCTCAATACCTACGGTAAATGCGGTTTTGTCCTCTGCTACTCTGTGTGAAACGAATACGGAAATCGCAGATAAACAGGACAAGACTTTCAAGGAACTGACCACCGCAAAGGAAAGCCTGACAACACTGACCTCCAAGGTGCAATCTCAGGAGTCGGCACTTCCTCATGATGACGAGACTCCCTCTCCTGTAAAGAGCGGGATAAAATATGCAGTTCTCGGGTTTGCTGTAGGTATTATATTGGCCTGCCTGTGGATTCTTGTAAAGGCTCTGTTTTCCGGTCGTATTGAAACAGCCGGACAGCTGGAGGCGATGAGCGGTGCGCCCTATTGGGGCACATTGGCAGTGGCAAAACGAAAATCAGACCGATGGGCTGACTCTATTTTGGGAGAAACTCTTTGGGCAGACTGCAAAGCAGCTGCTGCGCACCTGGCAGATCGGGTCGCTGCCTGCGATTCGGCTTCCGCGGGGATCACGATTATATCCTCGCTGTCTGATCAGCCGGAGGAATTGGACGATTTCGTTGCTGCACTGAGGGACCGGGACTACAGCGTTTCCATCATTATGAATGTAGCTTCTGACCCAGCGGCATTTGCCTGCCTAAAGAAGGACGGTCTTATCCTGTTAGCTGAACGCCGCGGTATGACCCGTATGGAGCGGTTGAAGGCAGTAGATAAGCTGATGCATTCTTTTTCCCGGAAAGCAAATGGTACGTTCTTTTTCTGAATGGTAAAAGAGGTAGATGGAGATAAACAAATATGAAGATCGCAAAGTTGTGTATCAATACATGGGCTTACGCCAGCCGAGACAAGCGCGAGTTAGCTGCCTGTCAGGAATTGGGCGCAGAGGTTGAGGTTTTTGCCAAGGGAGAACATACAGGCACAGAAGAAGTCGTAGACGGGTTTCCTGTCACTCGCATTTCCACGCGACCCTTGGGCGAAAAGGTTCCCAACGGTCTCAACCGTGTGGTCTCCTTGTTTACTTGGGCCTCTTATATGCGCAAGCAGAATGATATTGATGTGATTTCTGCCTATGATCTGATTGCCCTTTTCATCGCTTGGCTGTCCAATATCGGTAAGCGGAACAAGGCCAAACTGGTCTATGATTCTCATGAGTTTGAACTGGGCCGCGCCAGACAGCGCAGCGCAGTGACCACCTGGTTTATCTGCCATCTGGAGCGTTTTTTAGTGAAGAGATGCGCATTCTCCATTATGGTCAATGACGATATTGCCGATGAGGTGCAGCGGATCCATCACCTGAAAAAACGCCCTATTGTGGCACGGAATATTCCCCAGTATTGGCAGCTGGATGCTGCACATACAGCGCAGGTGCGTCAGGAATTTCTTTCGCAGCTGGGCCTTTCGGATTCTGCCTTTCTTGTTATGTACCATGGCGGCGTCATGGAAGATCGCGGCATCGAGCAAATGTTAGAGGCTGTAGCTCAGTTGCCGCAGGATGTCGCGGCGATTATTCTTGGAAACGCCCAAACCTCCTACCCGGATCAGTTGCACACCCTGTGCAAAAAGCTGAACATTGAAAGCAGGGTGCTGTTTCACCAGGCTGTTCCCTATGAGGAACTGCGTCATTATGTCAGCGCTTCCGATGTTGGCCTGGTAACCGTGCTGGCAACCTATCAGAGCTATTACATGATGCTTCCCAACAAATTCTTTGAGAACATTCAAAGCATGAACCCCGTTATAGTCAGCGATTTTCCCACGATTGGCAAAATTGTAGATCAGTATGGGATTGGCCTGAAGGTGGACCCCACAGATCCGAAGGCTATTGCTGATGCAATCCTGCGTATGCGGGATGACCGGGCATTTTATGCCGAGTGTAAGGAGCATTTGAAAGTTGCCAAGGAAGAGCTCTGCTGGGAGCGGGAAAAGCAGAACTTGAAGCAGGCATATAAGGCTATTTTGTGAATGGGTGGAATCTATGTATTTTTCAACTGCACATTCCTTGTGGGATCGAAAAAATGTAATTTACAATGGAGCAGTTTTCATCTATTTGCTGCATATGGCGCTGATGGCGAACCTAACATGGTTCTATCCTGGATTGTTGATGCGCTTTCGAATGCCTTCGTTCGTGTTTGTAGCAGCCTTTCTACTGTTTGCATTGCTGCTGCGGGCGGCAGACGGACACCGTTTTCCCACGGGAGCGGTGGTGTCCATCTTGACGCTCCTCGCCATGCTCTTGCTGGGCTTTTTGCACAGCCAGGCGAATGCTCCCTATATAAAGAACGTTCTTTTCAGCGGGTATTTTATAAAGTATGTGATCCTGTTCGCAGTGGCATTTTTGTTTGAGGATGACCCAGACCGCCGTGTTCGCCAACTCACGGTGATTGCCATGCTGAGTCTGCTGACATACCAACTGGGGGCTTGGCTCAATGTGTATGATGACAGCAGCTATATGGACATCGGCTATGGTTGCGCTCCCTGGTGGATTCTTCTGACTCAAGGGATATTCTACCATAAAAATCGGATTGTCAAACTCCTGTGCGCTGTTACCAGCCTTTATTTTGCAGTATTTATCGCACTCTATGGTAACCGTGGTGCGCTACTGCTGATTGTCTTGGCAACAATCATTCTGTTGGCAACATATCTGCCTTCCCGATATATCATAGCTTTTGGGGGGCTGGCTCTAGTGGGTGTCATTGTGCTTGCCTTGTGTTGGGAACAGATCCTACTCTTGGCTGAGAAGAGTTTCTTGGCAGGGGACGGAGTCAGCCGGAACCTGCGCCTATTACTGAGCGGACAACTGATGTACGATTCTGGACGGTTTCCTATTTACCGAGCCTGCCTGAATTCGATAGCAGAGCATCCGTTTCTGGGTGTAGGGGCCTGTGGCGACCGTGTGGTCACGGTGTCTCACGACTATGCGCATAATATTATTCTAGAACTGTGCGTGGAGTATGGAGTGATTATCGGCGGACTTATCTATCTGTTCTTATTGTATATTGGGTTCAGAATGTTGTTCAAATGTAAAGATAGAGCTTGGCGGGCGTTGTTTTTGCCGTTTTATGTGTTCAGCATGGTAGAACTTTTTTTCAGCGGCACCTTCTTGCAGTCAGGACATCTGCTGGTATCAGTTGTGATTTATTTTGCCTACTCTGCCTGCAACCAAAGAAAAGGGAACTTCAAGGAGGCAAACATTGAACTTGCAAGCAAAACTTAAAAGTTTCATTGACCGCGTCCGTTCCAGCGGCTTTCTAAAAAGCGTTCTTACGCTCTCATCCGGCGCTGTGGTGGGACAGGCTATCAACTTTTTCGGGATGCCGATAGTGGGTCGGGTCTATACACCGGCGGCCATGGGCGATTATACGGTCATCACAACCAATGCCGGTGTAATCAGCTCGCTTGCCTGCCTGGGCATGATGACGGTATTCTTGCTGCCGGAGCGAGATGAGGAAGCCAGGGGGTTAAGCCGCCTTGTGCTGTTTGCTACGCTCCTGATTACAACAGTAGCGGCGCTGGGCCTTTGGCTCGTGGCTCCGTTTTGGCGCATTTTCTCCACGGAAGAAACGCCTTATACCCTTGCCTTGGGTGTATTGTGGCTTTATATTGTCTGCAACACTGTCAGCAATATATGCTATGCCTATGCCAACCGACAAAGCCTTTACCGCGTTCTTTTTTGGAATCCAGTACTGTATGCCGGCTCAAATGTGGTACTCAGCATCCTTTTTGGCGTATTGAATTGGGGATTTTTGGGTTACACACTAGCCTCCATATTAGCGTTTGTGGTCAATATCGCGCACTTGATGCTCCACGGAAATGCTTTTAAGCGGGTTTCGGAATCGGATTGCCGTCCTCTACCCCTGCTGCGCAAATATCGGCGCTTTCCCATATACCAAATGCCTGCAAATTTGATATCCTCGTTAGGAACGCAGATTCCTGTGCAGATGATGGAGCGTTTTTACTCCTCTACCGCACTGGGAATGTATTCTATGGCGTTAAAGGTTTTGTCTCTACCCACCACGCTGCTGGCCACGCCGGTAAATCGCGTGTATTTTCAGGAGGCCAGCCAGCGCTATAACCGCGGGGAGAATATAGGGGAATTTTCCTTTAACATCCTCAAGGCGAATATCAAGATCGCCATGATTCCCATTGCTGTTTTGATTGTTTTCGGCGAGTGGATTTTCGCTTTGTTTTTGGGCGAACAGTGGACAGAGGCGGGAACCTATGCGGCAATTTTAGGCGTTTCACAGCTTTTTGCTTTTTGCGCAAGCTGTTTGTCAGGATGCTTTGTCATTGTAAATAGGAATCAGTTGAATTTGGCGGATGCGCTGTTTACACTGCTGTATAATGCCGGCTTGGCCGGATTTATGTTTTGGCATTTGCCTGATGTATATGTGTGGGTTTGGATCATCTCCATTTTGAATATCATACGCGTGATGCTGCTGCAGGGAATTTTCTTGAAGATCACGGGCGTTTCGATACGAAGATATTTGCTGTTTAACCTTGGATATGTCATCATCCCACTGGCACTTGTGTGGGGTATTCGTGTGCTGCTCCACGCCTATATAGTGTGATAGCGATATATGCCGGCCTTGGCATTGTAATCTGTGCTGGCCAATGGCAAAATAATTTATATTAAATGCCGCACAGTGTGCACTGTGCATGATAGCAGGAAAACAGATGATTGACCCTGTAGAGATGAAACCAAAGGAGATATAATATGGAGAAACAAAGAGAAAGCTCCCGGGCCAGACGCATCCGCCGCACCAAGGTCGACTGGTTTGGCATTATTATGATGTTTGTGCTGCTGGTGTGTAGCCTGGCTATTTTTGCCCGGCTTATGGCCACCAAAATGCTTACAACCACCAATATGGTGCTGATTATGGTAGCGCTGCTGGTGGTGAACGGGCTGCACATTTTCGTGCAGCTGCCCTTGCGGCGCAATAAGCTGGGCAAGCTGATCTGCGGCGCTTTGGCTGTGGTGTTGTCCGTGGTGATGATCTACGGCACTGTGGCCGCCGGAGCGGTGCAGTCCGCCCTAAATAAGATCTCCGGCATCATGGTGGAAAAGCAGGTGACGGCGGTGATCGTCATGAAAGAGGACGACGCCACAGAGCTGGGCGATACCCGAGGCTATAAATTCGGTATCCTGGCCAACCGTGACCAGGAGAACACCCGGAAGCTCCTCAGTGCCATGCAGGAGAGCATGGGCCAGATCGACACGAGGGAATACGAGACGCCAGCCGATATGGCAGATGCCCTGTACGATGACGAAATCCAGGCTATGATTCTCAACGAGGGCTACATTTCCCTGCTGACGGAGCAGGAGGATTACAGTGACTTCTCCAGCCATACCAAGATCATCTATGAGTATGTTACGGAGCATGAGATCACCTCCATCAAGCCCTCCGGCTCCATCACCAAGCAGCCCTTTGTGATCTATTGCAGCGGCAGCGACGAGCGGGACTCCGACATCAACGCCAAGAGCCGCAGCGATGTAAATATTCTGGCGGTGGTGAACCCCAAGACCCGTCAGATCCTTCTCATCAATACCCCCCGGGACTACTACCTGCCTTTGGCCTTCAACGGTGAGCTGGATAAGCTGACCCACGCCGGTATGTATGGCGTGCAGGAGAGCATGGCTGTGCTGGATAATCTCTACGGAACCAAGACCTCCTATTATGGTCGCATCAATTTCTGGGGCCTTATCGACATCGTGGACGCCCTGGGCGGCATTGATGTGTATTCAGACTACTCGTTTACAACGGCTGCAGGAGATGTTGCAGGATACGGAGACCGGGAGTATAGCTACACGGAAGGCTGGAACCACATGAACGGCATCGAGGCCCTGACCTTCAGCCGGGAGCGCTACTCCTTCTCCGACGGTGACAACCAGCGGGGTAAGAACCAGATGAAGGTCATTCAGGCCATCATCGAAAAGGCCACTTCCCCCAGCGTTTTGGCGAAATATCAGGACCTGCTGAAGGCGGTGTCCGACAACTTCATTACCAACATTTCCTACGACCAGATCTCCTCCCTGGTGCAGATGATGCAGAAGGACGGCGCATCCTGGAATATTCAGACCATGTCCGCCACCCAGGGCTCCGGCGATACCATGCAGCCCTGCTACTCCTCCTACGGCGAGCTGCTGTATGTAATGCCGCCGGATTATGACTCCGTGAACCGTATTCGTGAGGTTATCGACCAGGTGATGAACGGAGAGGAGATCGTTCTGCCCGCGGAGTAAACCGAGCAAAAGATAATACTATAAAAGCGGCATTGTCTGCGGTAAAAGCGGACAATGCCGCCCTATGAGGAAGAGAGAGAACGACTATGTCGGAAATCGGAGCGACCAGAAACCAAAAGATCACGGGGCACCTGTTTGCCCTGTTCACCACCCTGGTATGGGGCAGCTGCTTTGTGCTGACCAAGGTGATGCTCAATGCCTTTACCCCCATCCAGATCATCCCCCTGCGTATGGGTCTTGCCTACCTAGCATTGTGGGCGCTGCGTCCTAAGACGCTGAAGCTCCCGTGGAAGGATGAGCTGATGTTCATTCTCATCGGCATCACTGGCGGCAGCGTCTACTTTTTCCTGCAAAATACCGCTGCGGCCCATACCTCTGCCGCCAATGTGAGCATTCTCGTGTCCATGTCCCCCATCATCACGGTGATCCTGGCGCAGTTTTTCTCCCGTCGGGGGGAGAAGCTGGGCAAGTGGGTGTATATGGGCGCAGTGGTGGCCATCGCCGGCGTTATCATGGTGGTGCTGAACGGTACACTGACCTTCCATTTGAGCCCTCTGGGAGACCTGTTGGCCCTGGCGGCGGCCCTGATGTGGGCGATATACTCCATCCTCATTAAGAAGTATACCGAGCGGTATGATAATTTCCTGGTGACCCGCCGGGTGTTCCTGTGGGCATTTTTGACGGCGGTGCCGTTGATGCTCATCACCGACGGTATGCCCAGCCTGACCCCGCTGTTTACCCAGCCGGGTATCCTGCTGAGTTGGCTGTTTTTGGGCGTGTTCGGCAACGCCGTGTGTTTTGCTCTGTGGAATATCGCTTTTAAGAACCTGGGCGTGGTCATTACCAACAACTATCTGTATGCCACCCCCTTCGTCACCGTGGTGGTAGGCTGGCTGCTGCTGGGTGAAAAAATTTCCCTCATGAGCATCCTCGGCGCCGTGCTGATTACTTTGGGCGTGATTTTCGCCAATAAGCAGACGGCAAAGACCGGCGAATAAAAAATTCGAAAGGGGAGAAGGCAAAGCTTCTCCTCTTTTTGTATACTCCCACCCCTTTGGCGGAACAATTTGGGGTAGGCGCCCCGGGCGTATAGACATTTCCCCGCCCGTATGGTACAATGTTTTTACTTTTCTAAAAATCACGAGAGGAGCTGCTCTATGAATACCAACTGGAACGACCCCGATTTTCAGGGCTTTGCCCACAAGAATCCCTTTGCCGGGAGACCTAGGCGGGAGAAAAAACCCCGCAAGGCCGTAGGCACCCCGGTAGGCCGCACGGTGCTGAACCTGGCGGTCACGCTGCTGGTGGGCGCGGTGTATTACTATGTTTGCCTGCCGGCACTGAACCTGCACAGCCAGTCCTTCTATGTGTTTGCCCTGCTGCTGTGCGCGGTGTACTGCGTTATGGCCATCCTCACCTCCGGTTTCCAGGGGGAGGGACCCAAGGGATACTTCGGCTTTGTGAAAAAACAGTGCAAGATCCCCTTTTTCCTGGCCCTGGCCCTGGTGCTCACCGCCGTGGTGGGCAGCGTTATCGGCTTGCACCTGTTCCGGGCCGCGGATTACCGGGACCTGCTCACCGTAGAGAGCGGTGACTTTGCCAGCGAGGTCCAGGAGATCTCCTTCGACCAGATCCCCATGCTGGACCGGGACTCCGCCACCAAGCTGGGCAACCGCAAGCTGGGCGAGCTGGCGGACATGGTCTCCCAGTTCGAGGTGGACGACGATTACACCCAAATAAACTATAAGGGCCGTCCCGTTCGTGTCACGGCCCTGCGCTATGGCGACTGGATCAAGTGGCTGAATAACCGTGCGGATGGCTTGCCTGCCTATCTCATCATCGACATGGTGACCCAGAATGTGGAGGTGGTGCGCCTGGATAACGGCATCCGCTACACCACCGCCGAGCATTTTGGCCGCAATCTTCAGCGCTACCTGCGCTTCCACTATCCCACCTATATTTTTGATACCCCCGCCTTTGAGATCGACGAGGACGGCAACCCCTACTGGGTCTGCCCCCGCATCACCAACACCATCGGTCTCTTCGGCGGTACGGATGTGCTGGGGGCGGTGCTGGTGAACGCCGTCACCGGCGATACGAGCTACTATGAGGTGGGGGACATTCCCACCTGGGTGGACCATGTGTATAACGCCGACCTGATCATCAGCCAGTACGACGATCACGGCACTTATATAAACGGCTTCATCAACTCCCTCTTCGGCCAGCGGGATGTCACCGTCACCACAGCGGGCTATAACTATATCGCTCTGAACGATGATGTGTATATGTATACCGGCATCACCTCCGTGGTGTCCGATGAATCCAACATCGGCTTCATCCTCTCCAACCAGCGCACCAAGGAGACCCGCTTCTACTCCGTGGCCGGCGCCGAGGAGTATTCCGCCATGGATTCTGCCCGGGGCCAGGTGCAGCAGATGAACTACACCGCCACCTTCCCCCTGCTGCTGAACATCGCTGACCAGCCCAGCTATTTCATGGCCCTGAAGGATGCGGCGGGTCTGGTGAAAATGTATGCCATGGTCAATGTGAGCCAGTACCAGATTGTAGCCACCGGCTCCACCGTGGCCGACTGCGAGAGCAACTATCGCCTTATGCTGGCCCGCAACGGTCTCATTGACCAGAGTGATACTGAGATCACTCCCTCCGGACAGAGCCAGGTCACCGGCGCCATCGCCGAGATTCGCTCCGCCGTGGTGGAGGGCAACACCTGGTACTACCTGCGTCTGCAGGACGGCTCGGTGTATTATGCCATCTCCGCCGCCGACGATAAAAACGCCGTTATTCTCTCCGTAGGCGACCAGGTTACCATCACCTTCGCCGAGGGGGAGGGCAAGATACTCTCCGCCTACACCGTTACAGCGGCTCAGTAAGAGGAGGAAGCTATGCCTGACTTCATTCAAACGGCGGACTGGGCGGTTCTGCACTGGATCCGGGAGAACCTGCACTGCGGAGCCTTAGACTTTCTTATGCCCAAGCTCACCCTTCTGGGGGAGGGCGGCGCTGTCTGGATCGTGGCAGGCCTTGCCCTCACGGCCAGTAAAAAGTACCGCAAGCACGGCATTTGCCTGCTGTTGGCGCTGCTGGCGGGCTTGCTGATCTGCAATATCGGCCTTAAAAACATCGTGGCCCGCCCCCGGCCCTGCTGGCTGGAGGCCGTGGACCTGCTGGTGAAGAATCCCAGGGATTACTCCTTCCCCTCGGGCCACACCTGGTCCGCCGTGACCGGGGCCTGGGTCATCACCGCCGCCAACCGCAAATTCGGTTGGTGGGCCATCCCCCTGGCCGCAGCCCTGGCCTTTTCCCGGCTGTATCTGTTCGTGCATTTCCCATCGGATATTTTATCCGGCGCCCTTATCGGCGCGGCACTGGGGCTTGCCGCCGTGGGCCTGAGCCGCAAGCTGCCGGAGAAAATCCGCCGCGCTTATACGAAAAAGAGAAGCTGACCGCCTGTTATAAAGCCCCGCAGAGCTTGCCGCCTGCAGGGGGCAAGGAAATCACTACCCCTCCGGCCTGCGCCGGAGGGGTAGCCGGTTGTGGCGGGCGGAAGCGATTCCTTGGCCCCTGTTTATGGATACCCTCTTAAAAATCGACTCTATATCCGTAAAATATTGTGCAATTTCTTTCTTTACAGCAGCTATTAAAAGTGCTAAAGTAACACTAACATAATAACACTGCAACGCGATGATGGACTCCCAGTAAGATGCTGCGGCGTTCCTATGCAGAGAGCTGCCGGTCGGTGCAAGGCAGATAGGAAGCGGCATCCCAATTACCGTCCTGAGCAGCGCTCCGAAGCCCTCTGAGGTGGTAGGCAGCGCCGGGTGCGCCCGATACAGCGCTGCGGGCATGATAGTGCCCCATGAGGCCGCTGCGGCGGCAAACTGAGGTGGTACCACGGGTTTTCTCGTCCTCTGTGTCCTTTGGGACACGGAGGGCGTTTTTTGTTGCCCGTGTTATTTAGCGGTAAAATTTGAACTATATGAAGGAGGAGCTTACCATGCCTGCTATTACTTTTTACAAACATGAACCCATCCCTATGGAGATGCACAAGGTGAAGATCGTGCAGCAGCTTCATCTGCTTCCCACGGCCCAGCGGCTGGAGAAGATGCAGCGGGCGGGGTTCAACACCTTCCAGCTCCACAACGGAGATATTTTCCTGGATATGCTCACGGATTCCGGTGTCAACGCCATGTCCGATCTTCAGCAGTCCGCCATGCTGCGGGCCGACGATGCCTATGCAGGCTCCGAGACCTTCTTCCGTATGCGCGATAAGCTGGAGGAGCTGTTCGGCATGCCCTTCTGCCTGCCTGCCCACCAGGGTCGTGCCTGCGAGAATATTTTGGCCACCCGCTTTGTAAAGCCCGATAGCTGTGTCATAATGAACTACCACTTCACCACCGCCAAGGCCCACATCACCCGCCTGGGGGGCCGGGTGGAGGAGCTGGTGCGGGCCGAGGGCCTGGTAAGCAAGAGCGACCTGCCCTTTAAGGGCAATATCGACCTGGAGGCCCTGGAGACCTGCATTCTCCGGGAGACGCCGGCCAATGTACCCTTTGTGCGCCTAGAGGCGGGCACCAACCTCATCGGCGGCCAGCCCATTTCCTTTGCCAATATGCAGGCCGCCACGGACATCTGCCGCCGCCACGGCGTGCTGACGGTGCTGGATGCGTCCCTGCTGCAGGATAATCTGTACTTCATCAAGACCCGGGAGAAGGAGATGCAGAGCCTGTCCGTTCGGGAGATCACAAGGAAAATCGCGGACCTTTTCGACATCATTTACTTCTCGGCCCGGAAATTCGGCTTTGCCCGGGGCGGAGCCATCCTGGTACGGGATGAGGCGCTGTTTCATTCCATGGAGGACCTGGTGCCCATGTTCGAGGGCTTCCTCACCTACGGCGGTATGTCCGTGAAGGAGATGGAGGCCATGACCGTGGGCTTCGAGGAGAGCATGGACATGGATGTTATCTCCCAGGGCCCCCAGTTTATCGACTACTGCGTGGACAGGCTTTCGGAGTACGGCATACCCGTCATTACCCCCGGCGGCGGCCTGGGCGCGCATATTGATGTAAAGGAATTTTTGCCTCATGTGCCCCAGACGGAGTACTCTGCCTGCGCCCTGGCCTGCGCCCTGTACATCTGCGGCGGCATCCGGGGCATGGAGCGCGGCACCCTTTCCGAGGAGCGGGAGCGGGACGGCAGCGAGCGCATTGCGTCCATGGAGCTGCTGCGCCTGGCCTTCCCCCGGCGTGTATTCACCCTGTCTCAGACAGAGTATGTTATCGACCGGGTGAAGTGGCTCTTTGACCACCGGGACCTGGTGGGCGGCCTGCGCTTTGTCCACGAGCCGGCCACTCTGCGCTTTTTCACCGGTGTGCTGGAGCCCACCTCAGACTGGCCGGAGAAGCTGGCCGCCGCTTACCGGGCCGACTTCGGTGACGAGCAGTAAGTCTCTTTTCAAAAAAACAACACCGCCGCAGACCCATCACACAGGGTCTGCGGCGGACATTGTTTATAGAGGTATCCCGGCGCTTGCTGCCCAAGGCAGCGCGGCATTCCGGTCAAATTATAGCTGCCGGAGCTGGCGGCAAAGGAGACGGCTTACCGCATCGGCGAACCAGCCCACCGAGGGGATGCGCTCCATGGCCTGCCCGTAAATCTTCCGGGCGGCGGGCAGCTCTCGGTCGCTGCCGGTGAAGATGCACACCGGGCGGATGCCCTGACGGCGCAGGATGGCGGCCTCGGCGGCGGTGTCGTCCACGCCTCGCTTGCCGCTGTAGTTATAGCCCCCCAGGGGCAGGGCGCCTATGGGAATGCGCTGGTCGTCGTTGGGGCTGGCATCGGACAGGATCAGCAGCAGCCGGTTGGGGCTGCTGTGTCCCCGCCGCATAAGCCAGGAGGTGGCCCGCAGAGCCAGTCCGTCCCGGTTCCACCCGGCGGACACATAGTCAAAAACCCGTTGGTTTTCCTCGGGCTTATCATAGTCCCGAAGGATCTGCAAAACCGTGCAGCCGCTGACCGAGCAGAAGGAAATGACCCGGACGGGGATGGCGCAGCGGGTGAGACTTTCCACAATGATGTAGGCCTGGGTGGCCAGCTTCTCCTGCTGGCGGTTTTGGGAGGCGGAGCCGTCCAGCAAAATGTCCACGGATAGCTCTCCGGGCTGGGTATCGCTTCGGCGGGAAAAGACCCGGCCATCTCCCAGCAAAACCGCGCGCCAGGCCGCTTTTCCGCATAATTGCCCAACCCGGCTGGGGGTGGGATCCTCGTCCTGGGTCAGCAAAAGCGTATTCTGTAATTTTTGGGTGAGCTGGGCAATGGTCAGGCGGTTTTGGGTGAGGTTTGCCTGATAATAGGCTCGATTTTTCTCTCGCTGACGCTTAAAATTCTGCACATCCCAGGCCGCTTCCGGTGCCATTTGGTGCGAAATCGGTGTACCTTTGGTGAAGTGCAGGTAGCAGTTTCGGTGAACATCCGTACACAGCTCCTGCTCTGCCGCGTGGAGCTCAGACGGGGTGAACATGGATGCGCCGAAGCAGCTCTCCACATAGCGGCGGAGGATGGGCTCCGGGGTCCTGCCCTGGAGAAAGCTCAGGAGGCGCAGGGGCTTTCCCTCTCCCCCTCCGCCGGTGCCCTCGCCGGGGTCGGTTCGGCCCAGAGCCCGGAGGGCGTTGGGCCGGATGAGACGGATGCCGCCGCCCTTGCCGACGATATTACGCCCGGCAAAGGCCGCCCACTGGCGGTCGGTGACGCTGCGGCGGGGCCGGTTGTAAAATTTGAATAGAAGCTCCTCGGTGTGATTGATGACCCTCTGCTCCTTCCATTCCGGGTCATAGTCCAGGGCGGTAAGGAGCCCGGACAGCCACGGGTCCTCCGGGGCTTTTTCCGTGATAAGACGCCGGGCCCAGGCGGCCTGCAGGCTCAGGGCACTCTCTCGGGGGTCCTGAGGGTGGGGCTGGGACAGGATGCGCTGGGCATAGGCCCGGCGCAGGACCGGGAGAGCCGGGCGATCCTTTTCGGCCCGGGTAAAAACAGCGTGCTCCAGACCCAGCCAAAATACATCGGTGTACAGGCCGCCCTTGATCTGCTGCTGAAAGCTGTGGAGCATGGGCTGGAAGCGGGCAAAATCGTACTGCCCATAGGCCAGACCCATGACCGTGTTCATATAGAGGTCGGCATCGCCCTCGGTGTCAAAGGCCGCCTGCTCCGGACGGATGTCGTAGCGCCCGGCACCGTTCCAAATTTGGTTATAGGCCCGACGGCTTTGTACTTCTTCCCGATCCATACTCAGTCACCAAAGAGCTGGGAGCGGTCGGTCTTTTCGGGGATGCGGGCCCAGACCGTGTCTGCCGCCAGCTGCTGCTCAAAGGGCTCAAAGGCCTTGTTGATAACGCCCAGGCGCAGGGCCTGGCCGGCGCTGATGCCCTTTTCCATCAGGTGCAGGGCGGAGAGGAGGCCCCGCAGGTCCAGGGCCTTGGTGGAAATTTCACCGCTGTCGCACTTTTGCCGCAGGTCACGGAAGAGGGCGGCGAACTGCTCGGCCCACTGGTCCTTCAGGGTGGGGAAGCTGCGGCGCAGGAGCTTTTTCAGATTTTCGTCGGAGATGATGGGCATATCCAGGACCACGAAGCGGGAGACCAGGGCCTCATTGAGCTCCCGGGTGCCGGCATAGCCGTAGTTCATGGTGCCAATGAACCGGGTGGACTCGTCCAGGTGGATGCGCTCGTAGCCGGGGACATCAATGACCCGGCGGTGGTCCAGCGTGGCGTGGAGAACGGCCAGGGCCTCGTTTTTGGCCATGTTCACCTCATCCAGCACGCCGAAGCCGCCCAGGCGGGCGCACTTGCAGACGGGGCCCTCCCGGAACGCCACCCGGCCGTCCTGGAGGGTGTCGGCGCCGATAAGGGCGGCGGCATCCACATTCACATACATGGACACATCCCACACCGGGCGTCCAAAGACCGCCGCCAGGTTTTCAGCCAGGACATTTTTGCCCGTGGCCTTGGGGCCGGCCAGGAGCAGATGCTCCCCGCACAGGAGGGCCGCGGCGGCACTCTCCCAGATCTCCTGGCCGTAGTAGAGATAGCGGGGGTGGGGAACACGGTCCGACGCCTCGGAGGGCGCAGGATGGGTGTCACGGAAATGGCGGATCTCATCCAGCAGGGCGGAATCGATGCCTTCGGCTTGCAGTTCTTGAAAGATGTTCATGGTAGATACCTCCGAGAGATGGATTGGTATAAAATGTAAGAAAAAAGAGGCGGCTGAGACTGTCGAAAAAAACTCCGGTTTTTTCCGACAAAAGGCTTGCAGTCTGCTGCGCGCATAATTTTGAGCCCATGGCTCAAAATTCCACACTGGCAGCCTGAGCGGTATTTTCTCTCACGCACAGGTCGCGAGAGAAAATGATCCCAATTTTTTGCCGCCTGCGGGCGGCAAACTCTGCGAGGCTTTTTTGACACGCTGCGCCGCTTTTATGTGGGGCTTTTTGCTAGGGCGATTATACACCTGACAGGCGTAAAGTTTTCGCCAAGAAATGAGGCGCTTCCGCTTTTTTTGCGCGGCGTGCGGCGGGAGAGGGGCCTTGGAGGGGGTTTACCCTATTGTGCGTTGCTTTTTGGCGAAAAATATGATATATTTTGCTTAAATAATTGCTTACATGACCAGAGGAGATGCCCATATGAACCGCACGCTGCACCAGATGAAAAAGGAAGCCATAATGGAAAAATGCTTTGACTGCTACGCGGAGAACGGGCTTACGGGGACGGGGATCAAGGCTCTGGCGGAGAAGTACAAAAACGGTGAGGAGGTGCAGGGCGTTGCCGGGAACAGCCAGCAAGAATAAGGGACGGCTTTGGATCGCTGTGGGGCTGCTTTTGGCCGCACTGACGGTCCTTCTGCTGCTGTCCGGAGACCGGCAGGACAGCCGGGTGGCTGTGGATGACGGCACCGGGACGATTTGGATCACGCCCATTGCGGATCTTCCGGTGAATTCCTTCGCCCGGAGCGACTTTATACAGGACGACGCCGGAACGGCCTATACCGGCGGGGCCTACACCGCCAGCCAGGGAGTGGATGTGTCCGAGTGGCAGAAGGAAATTCAGTGGCAGGAGGTGGCGGCAGGAGACATCGATTTCGCCGTGCTGCGCTGCGGTTTTCGCCGCTATGTCAGCGGAAATCTGGAGCAGGACGCCTCCTTTGAGGCCAACTATGCCGGGGCAGGCGAGGCGGGGCTGCGCCGAGGGGTGTACTTCTTCTCCCAGGCCATAACCCCGGAGGAGGCCCGGGCTGAGGCCGCCTATGTGCTGGAAATGCTGAACGGTCGCCCTCTGGAGCTGCCGGTATTTTACGACTGGGAGACCGTCGAGGCCGAGGAGGGCCGGGCCAACGGCCTGGACGGGGAGACGGTCACCGCCTGCGCGGCAGCCTTTTGCCGGGCCATACAGGACGGCGGCTACCGGGCCGGGGTCTACTTCAACCTGCAAATGGGCTATCATACCTACGGCCTGGAGCAGGTCCGGGACTGGGTCTGGTGGCTCGGTGAGCCGGGGCAGCACCCCAGCTTTTACTACGAGACGCAGCTGTGGCAGTACGACCACGGGGGCACCGTGCCGGGTATCTCCGGAGCGGTGGACCGGAATTTGCTGTTTGAGGCGGCGGAGAAGGCCGGATGACGGCGGCGCTGCCGGGGCAGGTAAAAAAAAATAGAGACAAAGGCGCAGGACACCCTTTCTCGGGTATCCTGCGCCTTTACTTTTGTTTATTCTCAGCCTTTAGCGGATGAAATGGGTCCAGGCGTGGGGCTCGGTCTCGGGGAGGCCGTAGCGCTCCTTGCCCAGGGCGATGCTGCGCATAAGGAAGGCCATATTCCGGGCCAGGACACGCATGGTCTGCCTGCCCTCCTCATCCGCCGCCGCTTCGCCGGGGGCACGGCCGTGGATGCTGTTCCAATACTGGCTGGAGGCGATGGGCATATTGCTGATGGTGAAATACTTATTCAGCTCGTCAAAGGTGGCCGAGCAGCCACCCCGGCGGGCGCAGACCACACTGGCCCCCACCTTCATGGTCTTGTCGAAGGGGGTGCTGTAAAACAGGCGGTCCAGAACGGCAATGAGGGTGGCATTGGCGGAGGCATAGTACACGGGACTGGCCACCACCAGGCCGTCCGCCGCCTCAAATTTGGGAGCCAGGACATTGACGGCGTCGTCGAAAACGCAGCGGCCCAGCTCTCCGCAGCGACCACAGGCAATGCAGCCGCGAACGGCCTGCTGACCCACCTGAACGGTTTCGGACTCGATGCCCAGGTCGGTGAAAGTGCGCTCCAGCTCCCCAAGGGCCAGGGCGGTGTTGCCCTGGGGCCGGGGACTGCCATTGATCATCAAGACTTTCATGGAAATCTCCTTTCGAATCTGTTTCTGTTATTTATCCCCGGCAGGCAGCGATTTGCTGGCGAACACCGGAAATGAGCAGGGTGGTAGTGGGAAATTTGCCCGTCACAGGCGGACAAAATATGCACGCGGCGGACTGGGAGCCCTTTGCCGAAAAAAACTATGGTTTTTCGACAGCTTCAAGCCGGGCGGTGGGAATGCCACCGCCCGGCTGGGGAATGCTTTTAGCTATGGGAGCTATGGGTTACTTCTGGGTCTTTCTGCGGCGCAGAGCCAGGCAGGCACCCAGAGCCAGGAGGGTAACGGTGCTGGTGACGACATAGGAGCCGATAGCGGTTTCGTCGCCGGTCTGGGGGCCGGAGTCGGTGCCAGGAGCCTTCTGGAACACGAAGGTGATACGGCCGTCGCCGCCGTCGATATTCTTATACCCGGTCACATGGCCGTTTTCAAAGCTCTGGACATAGTTGGCCAGGACCATATAATCCTGCATGACATAATCCAGCTCATTAACGGCACCCTTGAACATGGCGAAGCCGTCGCCCAAGTCGCGGAGGGTGTAGTTATACCCGGCCAGCTTATACTCCTTGGTCAGGTCCAGAGCCTCCCAGGTGTTGGTGGCGCGGTTGAAGATCTGGACATTCTTGACCCGGTATTCCCCGGTGGGGCCGCCGGTCCAAACGCCCTTTTCATCCTTCTGGACGGTGGAGGCGATATAGGTGTGGATCTCGTATTTCAGGCCGGAGACCTGGAGGAAACCGCCGTTTTCCTTGGCGATGTCCGCATCAGCGTTCCGGGCGCCCCACTCCAGGGCATCCAGGAGCATCTGACCGGTGACCCGCTGCAGGCAGGCCACATTGCCGAAGGTGTGGATCTCCTTCATCTTCTTGTAGGTGAGTTCGCCGGTGATCTCATTATTGCGGACGCCACCGCCGTTCATAATGGCCACATCCACGCCCTGATCCAGGAAGAGGTGATACAGAGCATCGGCGGCGAAGTCGCCGGTATTGGTCTCACGGCTGCGCACCAGGCGCTTGCCATCCTTGTTGTGGTTGCCCAGGACGCTGTCGATGGAGCCGATCTTCTGACCCAGCTCGCCGTCGATCTGCGCGATCCAGGCATCCTCCAGCTCCTTGACCGCCCAGTTCTGCACGGTGGAGACAGAGGAGAGGAGCTTGGTGGTGATCTGGCCGTTGGCGGTGATGGTCAGCTGGCCCAGGTTCTTCAGGTAGCTGCCGGTCTGAGACAGGACCACATCGTGGCCCGCCTTATCCTTGACCAGCTCCTGCTCCACTACGGAGTGGGAGTGGCCGTCCAGGAGGGCATCCAGACCGGTGACATGGGCAATGACATCCTTGGAGGTCCAGGGGCGGCTGGACTCGTCTACGCCCAGGTGAGCCAGGCCGATGACATAGTCGGCTCCGGCGGCCTTCACCGCGTCGATGGCGGCCTGAACGGAGTCGTACAGGGCCTGGCCGTCTACGCCGCCGGCGATGCCGTAGATGTAGTTGCCGTTGCTATCCTGGAAATACTTGGGGGTGGACTTGGTGAAGGACTCCGGCGTGGTGATACCCACGAAGGCCACCTTCTTGCCGTCCAGGTCAAAAATCTTGTAGGAATCCAGGACATTGGCGCCCTTGACGCCGTCCTTTTCATGGTAGAAGTTGCAGGAGATGTAGGGGACGATGCCGTTCTTGGCGATAGCCAGGGCCCGCTCCATGCCGTAGTCAAACTCGTGGTTGCCCAGAGTGGCCAGGTCATAGCCGGCGGTCTGCATGAGCTTGAGAATGGTTGCGCCGCTGTCCATGCCGCCGTAGGCTGTGCCCTGAACATGGTCGCCGGCGTCCACCAGGAGGACATTTTTGTGGGTGTCCAGCAGGTCGTCGCGGTAGCCGGCTACATCGGAGTAGCGCAGGCCCTTACCTGTCTTATTGTCGATATAGGTGTGGACATCGTTGGTGTAGAGAACGACGATGTCATCGGACTTTGCGCTGCTGCTGTTGATGATCTTCCAATTGGAGGTGATGTTGGGGGTAATGCCCTTGCTCTGCCCGGCGGTCTGCTCCTTGATGTAGCTAACCAGGAGACTGCGGGCCTGGCCCTCGTCCTCACCGTTGATCATGTCAAACTGAGAGGAATAGATGATGCGGTCGGGGTCATTGGCTTTGAAGTTGCAGCCGTGTTTGTTGAGGTAATTGACATAGTCGCCGCCGCCGTTAAAGCGGTAGTTATTGAGGACAACGGTGAACTCCTGATCGTCGGTGACGGGCTTGGCGTTGTAGGTCATCTTGACCACCCGGGAGCCAGCAGGCTGGGCGGCGTCGATGGTGTAGGAGAAGCCATCGCCGTAGATGACATCGTAGTAGGTCAGGCCGCCCTTAATATCGAGCTTGCCGTTGTTCTCATAGATCTTGCTGGCGGAGTATTCCAGCCAGGTGCGAACCTCCTTGCCGCTCATTCTGATCTGATAGAACCAGTTTTCAAAGCGGTAGAGGCTGAACATATCGCCCAGACAAATATCTCCCTTGGGGATGAGGTTTTCCTTGCTGCCCGAGGTCAGGGGCGCGGAAATGGAGAGCTGGGCGGGGGTGTCGTCGTCGGGGTTATTGGGGGTGTTCTTGCCGGTGCGGTCATAGGCGCCCAGAATCTGCACGCGGTTGACCAGGTCCATAAAGGCGGAGGGAGCGGTGCCCAGCCCGGCGGCGGAATAGTCGCCGTTGGACTGGCCGATGACCTGGAGCATATAGTCCTTCCAGGTGGCTTCCTCATAGGGCTTGAGGATCTGGCCGAGCTCCTGGTCGATGTCGTAGCAGGGCACCGTCTTGCCACTGACCTTCTGGGTCATGGAGACATTCGTGGCATCCAACGAGGTCACTGCCTTTTTGTCCTTGTCATAGGTCACGATGATCTGGCCGATGGCCTTGGCCTTGGTATTGGGCTGCACGATGGGGATGCTCTTGCCGTCGGTGTTGTTAGCGCTAAGGACCTTGGTGCCGTGCTCGTGGCCGGAGAACACAAAGTCGATAGAATTGGTCTTCTCCACCAGGTACTTCACCGAGTCCATGGCCAGGTCGCCGGCCTCGGAGGTGTAGGCCATGCCACAGTGGGTCATAACGGCGATCATGTCGGCCTGGGCCTTCATCTCCGCCTCATAGTGCTTATAGGTCTCGTAAATGCCCGCAAAGTGGATGCCCTCCCAGTTGGCGGGGATGTCCCACTTGGGGATATTGGGGTTGGCCAGGCCGATGATGGCCACCTTCACGCCGTCAAATTTCCGGATCTCATAGGGCTTGTAGTTTTTCCAGGTTTTCCAGCTGTTGGGATCAGCCGCCCGAGCCTGGGCATCCAGATAATTGGCGGCCATAATGGCAGCGGGGGTCTCCTTGCCGCTGGCGGCGGAGGTCAGGTAGTCCATCTGGCGGTTGAGAATGTCCAGACCGTAGTTGAACTCATGGTTGCCCGGAACCCAGAGGTCGTAGCCCAGGGTACGGAAGGCCTTCATGGCGGGGGCGTCCGCCTCGGGCTTGTTGAAGGCGTAGTAGTAGGTCAGCGGCGCACCCTGAATGGTGTCGCCAAGGTCCGCGAGATAGAGATTTTCGCCGTATTTCGCGCGCATTTGCTTGATGTAGGTGGCGATGCGGGTCAGGCCGGTGGTGCCTGTCCCGCTGGCTTCATAGCCGGCGGAGTAATCTGTGGAATAGATCTGGCCGTGCAGGTCAGAGGTGACGAGGAACGCGAACTCTGTGGTCGTCGCTCCCGTGGTGGGTTCTGCACTTGCCGCAGGCACAAAGAGGCCTATAACGATCGCAAGCGTCAGAAACAGGGATAGAATCTTCTTCATGTCCTTTCTCCTTTTTCCTGATATGTGGTCGTCTTCTGCGGGGTCATGCCCTTATTATACAGGAAGGGGGAGAAAATGAAAAGAGGTTCCCATAGGGTATAATTGTCAAAGTTTTGCAATAGATTTTGTGAATATTGCCATATAATTCGTAAAATTAACGATATTTTTCGTGATATTCTATTGCGATTTATGGAGGAGACCCAGGGAGATCACAGAAAAGGCAGAGTGATTTTTTGTTGATGCAAAGCCAAAAAAGAGTAAAGTTTTTCCGTGAAGCGAGAATGGATTTTCTCTGGCTACGGTAGGGGGCGGCGCGTTTTTTCGGAGCCCGGGGGACACATACGGACAGGGGACGGCGCATAGGGTAGGAAAAGAAAGGTGGGGGTTTTATGGCGAAGAAGACCGTGCGGGTGTTTTTGCTATCCAGGAGGGTGGCACTGGCGGTGGGGGCGGTGCTGGCGGCAGCGGCTATTTTCGGGGCGGTACACATTCCGGCGGCCGTTTCCGCAGCGGGGACAGCCCGGCAGCTGCCGATATACAGCGTGGAAAGGCCGTCGGAGGAGGGGGAGAAATTCTGCGCTATTTCCTTTGACGCCGCCTGGGGAAACGAGGACACTCAGATGCTCCTGGACATTCTGGCCAGGTACGATGTGAAGGCCACCTTCTTTTTGGTGGGGGACTGGGTGGATAAATACCCGGAATCCGTGAAGGCCCTGGGGGATGCGGGAATGGAGGTGATGAATCACTCCAATCACCACGACCACTTTAACCGGCTCACCGCTGATGAGATCGTGGCGGATGTGACGGCGTGCAACGACAAGGTGAAGGCCATTACAGGCATCGCCCCTACGCTGATCCGCTGCCCCTACGGGGAGTATGACGACCATGTGATCTCCGCCATCCGGTCTATGGGGATGGAGCCGATTCAGTGGGATGTGGACAGTCTGGACTGGAAGGACTACGACGCCAAGACGATTTTTAAGCGGGTGACGGAGAATTTGCAGCCGGGGAGCATTGTACTGTTTCACAATGCGGCGCTGCACACGCCGGAGGCTTTGCCGTCTATTTTAGAGTTTATGCAGCAAAACGGGTACACGGTGGTGCCTATCGGACAGCTCATTTACACGGAGAACTACACCATTGACCATGCCGGGCGGCAGTGGCCGGCGCAGGAGGAAAAAGCCGCTTCCTGACCGGGATTCAAACAAAAAAAGACGGGCGGAAGTGCATCCGTCCGTCTTAAGGCAACACCGCACAATTAAAGCTGCGGCGCTTTGCGGAAATTTTGCGCCCTGATTTCGTTGCGATTTCTTGCAATACATCAAGTATTGCTTCAAAACCGCGCCTTATCAGGTCGCAAAATTTACTCACAAATCGCTCTTGTCCAATTATGCGGTATTGCCTTAAATTTTTCCGCCTTATTCCCGGTGCAGGCGTGCCTCCTCCTCCCGGAGAAACATGACCAAAAAGCTCACCGTAAGCAGGGCGCTGGAGAGCCAAATGGTTTTTTCGCCCCAGCGGAGGGTGGCCACGCTCCCCAGGCCGGCGCCCAGGGCGAACAGCAGCACCACGCCGAAATAGGTCAGGGCGCTGCGAAGAATTTCCTTATCCCGGGTGTGAAAATAGGCGCAGAGGGCCTCGGTTCCGCTGCGCATATTGCCGATGCACATGGTGCTGGCGTAGGCATGGCCCCGGATCTTGCGGAAGGTCTGCACCTGCATGGCGCAGACAAAGGACACCACCGCATTAGCTGTGGTGTTGAGGCTCTGGGGCAGAAAGCCCACGGCAATGAGCAGGATAATCTCCGCCAGAAGGACCATCTGCCGCCAATGGACCCGCTCCATGTGCTTGAAGCGGCGGTGAACGCACTCGGCAATGAAGATACCCAGCAGGAACGACAGCACAGGCGCCAGATAGTGCAGGGTGTGAGACCAGTCACCCTCAAAAAGCGTGGTGCTCAGAAGAACGATGTTACCCGTTTGGGCGTTGGCAAAGACCTTGCCCCGGCAGACATAGGTATAGGCGTCCTGGAGGCCGCCGGAGAGGATGATGAACAGGGCCGTGACCATGGAGTCGGACATCTGGCCCCGGCGCTTGGGAAAAAGGGTCATGGTATCGCTTCCTTTACTTGGCTACGGGTGCATCGGGCCAGTAGATCACATAGCACTCCTGCATTTCACCCATATAGAAGAAGATATTCTCCCCCATCTGGATGTGCTGGCCGAAGGTCAGGTCCGGCACGAACAGGCGGCCGCTGGTGCGCTTGGGCCCCTTGATGGTCAGCCCCTCGGGGGTGGGGTGGCGGCGCAGGGCGTTGGCGGCCTCCTCCAGGCCGGGGAAGTGCAGGGTGCGCTCCAGGTCGGCCAGCTGGGTGGCGCCGTTGATGTAGACCAAATGGTCCTCGTTTTGGAACCAATGGATTTGCATGGGGCAGTCCTCCTTATGCTTTTGCAGACAGTATAGCACAGTTTTTGCGCGGTGGGTAGAGGGGCCTTTAGTCCGGCATGAGATGGGGGCGGATTTTTCTGCGGTACAGGCGCAGCCAGCAGACCGTCAGGGCGATAAGCAGCACCAGCCAGGAGGCGGGGTAGGAGGCATAGACCCAGGTGACGGGCATGGTATCCGTATTTATCGCCGCGATCCAGAGCAGACGGAAAACGCAGGTACACAGCAGATTGATGACCACCGGGCGCACCGGGCTGCCGCAGCCGCGTATGGCGCCGGTGAGCACATCCGCCAGGCCGAAGATTATGTAGGGGGCGACCGCGATGTAAAGCCGCACCGTACCGGCGGCCACCACGGCGGGGTCTTGGTTATAAATGCGCAGAAGAGGCTGGCTGAACACGCAGGCGACGGTGCACAGGATCGCCCCCGTGACCACGGTACACAGCAGGCACTTTTTCAGGATGTCCTTCACCCGGTCATATTTTCCGGCGCCGATATTCTGGCTGAGGAAGGTCTGGGCCGTCTGGTGGAAGGTGTTCATGGACACATAAATGAAGCCGTCGATGCTGCCGGCGGCACTGCTGCCGGCCACGACCACGCTGCCGTAGGCATTGATGGCTCCCTGAATGGCCAGATTAGCGAGGCTGAAGAGGCAGCCCTGGATTCCCGCCGGGATGCCCACCTTGGACATGAGGGACAGGCTGCGGCGGTGGATGCGCAGCTTGCGCCAGGAGAAGGCCAGCTCGTCCTGGGAGCGCATAAGGCTTACCAGCACCAGCACGGCGCTGAGGACCTCGCTGATGACGGTGGCCAGGGCCACGCCTGCCACATCCATCTGAAAGGAGATAACAAACAGGAGGTTCAGCGCCACATTCGTCACACCGCTGACGGTGAGAAAGAGCAGCGGGCGCTGGGTGTCGCCCCGGGCCCGGAGGATGGCGGCGCCGTAGTTATAGACTGCAATGGCGGGGGGGCCGAGGAAATAGATGTTGAGATAGATCCGGGCCAGGTCGAAAATGTCCTCCGGCGTGGAGATAAGCTCCAGTATCCAGGAGGCCGTGGCGCAGCCGATGCCGCCCAGGATCACACCGCCGATCAGAGCAATCGCCACCGCTGTGTGAACGGCCTCGGAAAGCTCCTTTTGCTTATCTCCCTCGCCCAGGTAGCGGGCCACCAGCACATTTACGCCAATGGAGATACCGATGAGCAGGTTGATCATCAGGTTCACAATGGCGGTGGTGCTGCCCACGGCGGCCAGGCTTGCGTAGCTGGCATAGCGGCCCAGAACCACCACATCCGCCGCATTGAACAGCAGCTGCAGGATGCTGGAGGCCATCAGCGGCAGGCCGAAAAGCAGAATCTTTTTCAGCAGCGGGCCCGTGAGCATATCTATGGAGCCGCCGAGTCTGAATTTGTGGGCGTGTCTGTGGCTCAGTTGTCCGTTCATGATTATCCTCTCTCCTCTGTCCCGGTGGGGGACGGATCTGTTCTGTGGCAGCAGGATCGGCGCAGATATACTCTGCTCCGCCCTGTACGCTGGCTGTCCTGCTATTATAGCGTTAAGGAGAGGGAAAAGCAAGGGTGGGGATATGGGCGGCGAAAAATTTTTTGCGCAAATGGGGCCGATTCGCGCAAATTTGCAGAGTTTGCGCGTTTCCGCCATGGTATTTTTAGGGGGAAAATACTATAGTAAAATTAAATAGGTATATTCGACGGGAAAGGTGATAGAAATGAAAAACAGAAAGTCGTCGATTTCGGCGGAGACAGGGCCCTGGCGGCTGTGGCTGTGGGGCGCGTGCGAGGGGTTCGTGCTGTTCTCTCTGCTGCGGTGTATGCGCCTGGAGTCTGTGGGCGATGCGCTGGTGTGCCTGCTGGTAGGCGCAGGGGCGACTGTGCCCTGGGTGCTGGAGCGGCTGGGCTACCGCATGAGCGGGCCGCTGTTCGTGTTCACCCTGTTTTACCTGCTGGCGTCTATGTCCGGGCGCATTTATAAGCTGTACTACCTGGTGGCCCATTGGGACAAGATGCTGCACCTGTGCGGCGGCGTAGCCTTCGCCTTGGTGGGCTGCTACATCCCGGTGCTGCTGGACAAAAAGTATAAGGACGACCGGACTCTGCGCATCCTCTTTGCCGTTTTGGTGTCCATCTCCGTGGCGGCCCTGTGGGAGTTTTACGAGTTTGGCATGGACAGGCTTTTCGGCATGGATATGCAGCGGGACACCATCGTTACATCCCTGCACTCCTATGACCTGGGCGGCGCCGCCGGGGTCATAGGCAGCATTGAAAGCATTAACAGCGTCACCGTAAACGGCCAGGCGCTGGAGGGATACCTGGACATCGGCCTCATTGACACCATGGGCGACATGATGATCGAGACCGTAGGCGCGGTGGCCTACGCCGTGGCCTATGCCCTGGATAAGGGTCGGCACCCGGCCTTTATCGCCCTCCCCGCCCCTTGCCGTCACCCGGTACGGGAGGCAGCCCATGCCCAGAGTGAGTAAGACCGCAGCCGACCGGCAGCACCTGCGGCTGGCCAAGGTGCTGGTGGGCCTGGTTTGGCTGGCCATCATTGCCCTGTGCCTGGTGCATAAGGACAGCTTCACCCTGGAGGGAATCCTCACCTATACCCCGGACAAGCCCCTTTTGGCGGCCCTGGTGCTGGTGGCGCTTTTCGCGGTGAAGAGCCTGAGTTTGTTTCTATACAGCGGATTTTTGTACATGGCTGCCGGGGTGCTTTTTCCGCTTCCGGCAGCCATTGCTGTGAATTTGGCGGGTACGGCGGTGATGGTCACGCTGCCGTATCTGCTGGGGCAGAAGCTGGGCGGCCGGGCGGTGGAGTACATCCTGAGCCGCTGGCCCAAGGCGGCGGCTCTCCACGACCTGCGCTGTGACAGTGACTTTTTCTTTGTGCTTCTTATCCGGCTGCTGAATGTGTTTTCCCTAGATATGGTCAGTGCCTATATGGGCGCGGTGGGGGTGAAGTATCGGGCCTATCTCCCGGCTTCGCTGCTGGGGCTTGCGTCTATGTGTGTGCTGTTTCCCATTATGGGCGGGAGCCTTGCGGATGTGCGCTCACCGCAGTTTCTCCTGTCGGCGGGCATCCATCTGGCCATTATGCTGGTGTCCTGCGCCGTCTTTTACCTCCGTCAAAAGAAGGGAAAAACGCATAAGCAGTGAAGAATGAGGCGGCGATAGAGCTGAGATGGTACAGGCCCTGTGCCATTTTAGGATCGGATATAAAAACCTATCACTACGAGGTAAAGCCCCTCGGCATCCGCCGGGGGGCTTTACCCTGTTAGGAAAAATATTTGAGGAGAGAAACTGATTAGTTATCCAAAGACAGCTTCTTAGCCGCCCGCTTCTTGCCGTACATGCAGCAGGCAATGACATACGCCACGGCGCAGACAACACCGATGATGTAGGCAATGGTCCAGGGAATGTTGAAGCCGATCTTCGCGTTGGCGATGTAGGTCACGCAGATGAATGCGTAGAAACAGCCGGGGATCATGGGCATCCAGGCCCACTTAGCCTTGCCGTTTTCAAACATCCACACGGCAATGCACATCAGGGCGAACAGAGCCAGGGTCTGGTTGGCCCAGGCGAAGTAGCGCCACAGGATCATGAAGCCGTTGTTATTGGTCTTGGCAAAGACCAGGATGGCGATGACCAGAGCGAAGATGGGCAGAGCCAGCTTGATGCGCTTGCCGTTGGTGGACTGGTCGATGTGCATGGTCTCGGACAGGCTCAGACGCAGAGCACGCAGTGCCGTATCGCCGGAGGTGATGGGCAGAACGATAACGCCGATCAGGGCGATGATACCGCCGATGTGGCCCAGCAGTTGCTTGCAGACCACGCCCACAGTGCCGGTGGCCAGAGTGGCCTCGGGGCTCTGGAGAGCCAGGTTGTAAACGCCCATAGCACCGGCAGCCCAAACCATGGCGATGAAGCCTTCCAGCACCATCATGTTATAGAAGGTGTTGCGGCCCTGCTTCTCGCTCTTCATAGTGCGGGAGATGATGGCCGTTTGGGTGGAATGGAAGCCGGAGAGGATGCCGCAGGCCACCGTTACGAAGAAGATGGGCAGGAAGTGGCCGTTTGCGAAGTAATCAGCATAGGTAAAGGGCTTGCCGGAGCTGGCGATGGTCAGGATGGGGGAAGACCAGTCGTCCCAGATGTTCAGCAGGGGATAGCCATTGACAAAGATGCCGATGAACACGCCGATGGCGGAGAACAGCAGGATGCCGCCGAAGATGGGGTAGACCTTGCCGATGATGGCATCGATGGGGAATACGGTTGCAATAAGGTAATACAGGAAGATCACACCGTAGATGATCCAGGTGGTAGGATCACTGGCCTTGCCGGTGAAGCCAAAGACCTGGGTGGCGGCAATGTCGCCGGGGGTGTAGATAAACACCGCGCCCACCAGCAGAAGCATGACGCACACAAAAATATTATAGAACTTATAGATACCCTTGGGGGAATAGCGGCGGATCATCTCAGGCATCTGGGTGCCGCCGTCACGCAGGCAGATCATGCCGGAGAAGTAGTCGTGCATGGCGCCGCCGATGATATTGCCGATGGGGATAGTCAAAAATGCGATGGGCCCGAACAAAATGCCCTGGATGGGCCCGATGATGGGGCCGGTACCGGCAATGTTCAGCAGGTTAATCAGGCTGTTCTTCCAGCCTTTCATAGGAACAAAGTCCACGCCGTCTTCCTTGGTGTAGGCGGGGGTCTTGCGATCATCAGGACCGAACACCTTTTCACAGAAGCGACCGTATAGTGCGGCACCGCCGATCAAGATGACCAAGCCAATAATGAATGTAGCCACAAAAACACACTCCTTTGTAAAAGCGATTTCTCTGTTTTCTTTTTTTCTTTTTTCGACATCCGGATCGTCAAAAACCGATGCTCAAACTATAGCACCATTTCCCGTTAATTTGTTGACAATAAAAAAAGAAATAGATTAAAAAACCGTTAACGAAGTAGTAAACTTTGTTAATTTGCACCGCTAAAGGAAACTCTGAAAAACCGTTAGGGAACCTTACTTTTTTTTGAGTGTAAAAAAATCTTGCAAAGTTTTAGCATTATAATAAAAATTTTCAGGCACCCGAAGGGGAGCGAAAAAATATGCTGCCCCGGGGCAAAAAAGGGGGCGGAATAAGGGAAACGGTAGGCTTTGAAGAGAGAAAAGCGGAAAGAGGACAGATGGGAGGATTGGGGGATGGTGCGTGGCATGGGGTACGGTGGGACGGGCCGATGTTCACATCGGCCCGCCCCACCGCATTCCTTGCAATGTGTCATTGCGAACCAGTGACAGATGTCACTGGTGTGGCAATCCGTAACCCCGTCCCCTCGGCCCCCTTTAGGCAAGGGAAGCAGACAGGTTATTGGTGGTGCGCCGGGGGATTTATAGTTTACATCCGCGGCGGGCTGTGGTAGCATAGTAGACAAGAAAAATCCACCGATACAGGGGGCATTGTCATGAACAGAAAGCGGATCCGGCAGATGAACACGCTTTTGCTGCGGCGGCTGCAAAAGCGCCCGGCGGCTGCCTATTTCGAGGAGCAAAAGGACTTTTTGCTGAACCTGGAGCGGGAGAACTATATGCAGCGCTTTGCCGGTCTTGTGAGCGGGGAGCGTATTCGGTGCGGAGCTGTTTTGGAGCTGTGCCGGGAGGAGCTGGCGCAGCTGTGCCCCCGCCAGCCCCAGGAGGGCTGGCTGCGCTGCGCCTTTGACTTTGCCCGCAGGCAGCTTTTCCCCGAGCAGGTGCCGTCCTCTGACGGCGGTGCGGGCGCGGTGTTTTTCCTGTCGGTTTTGCAGGTGCTTTTTACTGTGCAGCGGGAGATACTGCCCTTTGACCCCATGTACGATTTCGCGTTCATCAGCGGAGAGGAGCTGGAGCAAAGCCCCGGCGCCGCGCTCTACGAGCAGATGCTGCGGCTGTGGAAGCGGGAATATATCTATGAAATGATGCGCCTGGGGCTGGAGGTGACACCCTTCCGGGCTTTGGAGCATATCGCGGGGGTGCATCACATTGCCATAACCATGGGCCGGGAGCTGAAGGAGGCCGGGGTGCCCGTGGACCTGGCTCTGGTATCCGGCAGCGCCGCCGGGCACGACATCGGCAAGTTCGGCTGCCGACCCGGGGAGCGGGTGCCGTATCTCCATTACTATTATACCGATCTGTGGTTCCGCCGTCGGCGGCTTACGGAGATCGGCCATGTGGCGGCGAACCACTCCGTGTGGGATCTGGAGCCTGACTATCTGTCCGTGGAGTCGCTGCTGCTGATTTACGCGGATTTCCGGGTGAAGCAGACCCTGGGCCCCGGGGGAGAGGAGATTACGCATATCTCCACCCTTTCGGATGCCTTTGCGGTGATTCTGAATAAGCTGGACGGGGTGGACGAGGCAAAAAAGCAGCGCTATCGCCGGGTCTACACCCGGCTGCAGGACTTTGAGCGATTCATGGAGGAGCGGGGAGTGGATACCTCGCTACAAAGCCGTGCCCGACCGCCCCGGCGGGAAAAGGCGGCGGCTCTGATGACCGACGAGGAGGCCCTGGGCGTGCTGCGCCTGGTGTGCGTGGAGCACAACATTCGCCTGATGGATCGGCTCACGGAGTCCCGGAGCTTTGCCCGGCTTTTGGAGCAGGCCCGGGGCGAGACGGACTGGCGGCGGCTGCGGGCGTATCTGGGGGTCATCGAGTCCTATTCCCTCTATCTGCGCCTGCCGCAGAAGGTGGAGACGCTGTCGTTTCTCTATGAGCTGCTGATGCACCGGGAGGGTGACATTCGGCGTCAGGCGGCGGCCCTGATGGGGGCCATTATCGCGGATTTCCACGCAGGATATGTGAAGGAGCGTCCGGCGGACTGCAAGAGCACCGGCACGCTGACGGATCTGAGCCAGTGGAAGGCCTGCCTGGAGCAGAGCATTTTCCCGGACCATAAGCTGATGCCCCAGCACCGGAGCTGGATCGGCTACACGCTGAAATTCATGGTCAATTCCCTCCTGCAGCACTGCCACGGCCGGGAGGAGCGGTTTTTAGACTGCCTGCTGGCTTACTGTAAGCCCGGCGGGCGCATGGAGTCGTCGGTGGTATTTTTGCTGCTGGACACCTTTGCGGCTCTGCCCCTGGACCGCTGCACCCCGGCCCAGACGGAGACGCTGCTGCACTTTGCCGAGGGAGCGGCCCGTTCCCGGGAGCTGACGGTGCGCACCGCGGCGGCCCTGCTGCTGCGCAGGCTCCTGCCGATTTTAGCCCTGGGGGAGCGGGCCCGGGCGGCACTGAAGAAGATGAACAGCGAGGACAGCCCCTCCCTGACGCTGCTGCGGAGCCGACTGCTGGAGGGACGGGCCCTGCGCCTGCCCGACGAGGCGATATCGGAAATTTTCCTGGACAACCTGAAAACCGCCACGCCGTGGATCGTGAAGCGGGTGAACATCCTGCTTTTAACGGAGCACGCCCACGCAGGCGGGGCGCAGATGCTGCACATTGCGGCGCATTATTCGAATCTTATTAAGGTGAGCGACCGGGTGACGGTGCGCCACAGCGCCGGCCTGGCCCTGCTGGAGCTGGCGCCGCTTCTGAGCGTGGACCAGCGCAACGAGATCGCCGTGGAGCTTTGCCGGGGGCTGGAGCTGGGGCAGCAGGAGTTTACGAAATATATCCCCGACTACCTGGGACGCTTTGCCCTGTGGCTGCCGCCGGAGCAGCTGGACGAGCTGCTTCGGAGCCTGGAGGGGACGCTCTCATCCTCGGAGGGGCACATCGTGGCCTCGGCTTTGGACACCGCCGCCGTGCTTTTAGAGGACTATACCGCCTACCGGGATCGTTTCCCGGAGAGCGAGAGCGTGTACCGGGGCCGGGCCCGGCGGCTGCTGGGAATGCTGATGAAGGGCACTGCGGGCATCGACACCGGCACCCGCCAGGAGGCCATGTATCTGCTGGGACGGCGGGTGTTCGGCTCCACGGGACTGGGACGGAAGGAAAAATGCCGGGCCCTGCAGCTTACCGTGCGGCGGATTCTGGCCCTGTGTCAGGCGGCGGACGAAAACGGACTGACCTTCTACTACCGGGCGGCCATGCTGGGCAAGCTCTACCGCTTCCTGGTGGAGCAGGAGCTGCTGTGCGGGGAGGTACCCTTTGAGCCCTCCCGGCCCTTGGCCTTCTTCCCGGGGACCTTCGATCCCTTTACCCTGTCTCACAAGGGCATCGTCCGGGCCATCCGGGACGAGGGGTTTGAGGTGCTGCTGGCCATTGACGAATTCTCCTGGTCTAAGCGCACCCAGCCCTACCGCATCCGGCGGGAGATTGCCGCCATGTCGGTGGCGGACGAATTCTATGTGCATATTTTCCCGGAGGACTTTCCGGTGAATATCGCCAACCCCGAGAATCTGCGCCGTCTGCGGGAGGCCTTCCCGGGGCGGGAGGTATCTATTGTAGTGGGCAGCGATGTGGTGGCCCATGCCTCCTCCTATCAAAAGCCCGCGCAGGCGGACTCCATCCACGGCTTCGACCATGTGATCTTCCGCCGGGCGGGGGCTGTGGCGGCGGATTATGGGTGCATAAGCGGCCATGTGCTGGAGCTGACGCTGCCGGAGGAGCTGGAGGAGATCAGCTCCACCCGCATCCGGGAGGCGGTGGACGCCAACCGGGACATCTCCCATCTGATCGACCCGGTAGCCCAGGAATTCATCTATCGCCACAGCCTGTATCTGCGGGAGCCCCAGGATAAGCCCGTTCTGCGCACAGAGGATCTGGAGTTTATCCCCTGCGGCCCGGAGGACGGGCAGCTGGAGGCGCTGCTGCACCGGAGCGCCCCCGCCGGGGCCCAGGGCCTGCTGCGGGCCTTGGGGCGCACCGGAGACGATGTGCTGCTGCTGTGCCACGGAAAGGAAAAGACCGTGCTGGGGGCGGCGACCTACTGCTGCATGGACTCCCAGCACCTGTTCTCCCGGCTGGGGAGCGCGGAGCTGGCGGCCTTTGTGCGGCAGAACGCCGGAGGGCGGACGCTGCTGCTCAGCGGCCTGTTCGTGCCCTCCTCCCCTCAGCAGGAGGAGCTGGGCCAGCTTCTGTTAACAGAGGTGCTGACCTTGGCCCTGGGGCGGGAGTATACCTACGCAATCTATGAGCCCCTGGAGGGCTTTGCCGACGCCTGGATACGCCAGGAGCTGCATTTGCAGGGCTTTTTGCCTGTCCCGGAGGGCGTATCCCGCAGCGCGCTGGCGGTGGATATGCGTCAGCCCATCATCCTCAGCAACAATGTAGATACCACCATCAAGCCTCCCCTGTCCACGGCTCCGTCCGTGGTGGCGGCGGTGGCGGCGGCCCACAGGCGGCTGCAGGAAATGCTCACCCATTTGCAGCCGGGAAGCCTGGTTTTGAGTCTGTCCGCCGGGGTTATTTACCACAGGCTGCTGCAGCGCATTACGGAGTGCAACGGTGTGCCGGAGGTGCAGACCGTTCCCCGCAGGCTGGGGCCTGACATCTGCGTGCCCTACGGCAAGCTCCTGCGCGGGGTTATCGTACCCAATACCGTCACCAAGACCCTGCGCACGGATAAGGTGTACGAGCCGGATCTGTCCTCCTATTCCATTGAAGCCTACCCCGATTATTCCCCCCTGGAGGATCAGGTGCGGACCATCCGCGCCTTTGACCGGCCCGCTATTTTGGTGGACGATGTGCTTCACGACGGCAAGCGCATCCGGCGGCTTGACCCGCTGCTGCGCAGGACCGGGACGGAGGTAAAAAAGGTCCTGGTGGGCTACCTCACCGGCACGGGCCGGGATCTGATGGAGAGCCTGGGCTATGACGCGGAGGGGGTCTACTACCTGCCCAATCTGCGAATGCGCTTTGTGGAGTCCACCCTGTATCCCTTTATCGGCGGCGACACCATCCGCCGCAGCCAGCGGCCCGAGGGGGGGCTGCAGCCGTCGGTAAACCGGGTGCTGCCCTATGCGTCCCCGGAGTTTTCCCCCCTGGACCCGGAAACCGCCTGGGCCCTGAGCCTGTGCTGCGTGGAAAACGCCCGGAATATCCTCCTGGCTCTGGAGACGGAGTACCGCCGAGCCTTTGCACGAAACCTGACCCTCAGCCGTCTCAGCGAGGCGGTGATCCTGCCCCTGTGCCCGGATAAGGGCGGCAGCATGGCCTATGACCTGAGCCGGGGCGCCTCCACCTATCTGGATGACGACATTGAGCTATTAAAGCGGATGCGCTTTGGACGGAAGGAGACAACAGTATGAAGTATTATCGCCTGGGGGCCCATAGCTTCTGCGCCTGGGAGGCCCTGCCCTATGAGGAAATAACGGCTCTGCCCCGGTCGGGAGAGATCCTGTTCCTGTTTGCAAGAGAAATGCTCACGGGCCGGGAGACCTTTCCTGTGACGGACGCGGCCTTGCTGACAGCGGAGGAGGGGGTGCAGACCCTGTGCGCCGCCGCCGGACCGGACCTTCCGCCGGAGCTGAGGGACGCCGTCCGAGAGGGCAGAGTCCGGGCGGTAAACCGCCTGCATCCCCGGTGGCAGGAGCTGCTCTCCCCGCTGCCGCGAAAGAAAAAGGTGCGGGTGAACCTCCTGGGCCTGGGGGATGTAGGGGCGACGCTGCTTATGGGGCTGCGGCTGCTGGGGGGTGATGTGATCTCCTCCATCGGCATCTGCGACCTGCGGGAAAATGTCCCCCAGCGGTGGGAATTTGAGCTGAATCAGATTAACCTTCCCGGCCCTTACGATACTCTGCCTCCGGTGGAGATCATCGGCCCGGAGGAGCTGTTCCGGGGGGATGTGTTCCTGTTCTGTGCGTCCCGATTCGTGCCGGATACGGCGGTGAAGGACGGAGATGTGCGCATGGCCCAGTATCAGCTCAACCGGGAGCTGGTGGCCCTGTATGCGAAAAAGGCACGGCAGGCCCGGTACAAGGGGCTTTTCTGTGTGGTCAGCGATCCGGTGGACCCCCTGTGCCGGGCGGCCTTGCTGGAGAGCAACCGGGATGAAGAGGGGAATCTGGACGGCCTGGGGCTGTTTCCCCACCAGGTCCGGGGCTTCGGCCTGGGGGTCATGAACGCCCGGGCGGTCTACTACGCAAAAAAAGACCCGCGGTTTACCGATTTTCTTACCGATGGCCGCAGCTTCGGCCCCCATGGGGAGGACCTGGTGCTGGCCAATTCGGTTTCCGACTACGATGACGCCCTCTCTCGGGAGCTGACGGAGAAGGTGGCCCACGCCAACCTGGAGATGCGCCGGATGGGATTTAAGCCCTATGTGGCTCCGGCCTTTTCCTCCGGAGCCCTGAGCCTGCTTTCCTGCCTGCGGGGACAGTGGCACTACTCGTCGGCTTTTTTGGGCGGCGTGTTCATGGGCGGGCGCAACCGCCTGACCGACCGAGGGGTGGAATTTGAGCGCCTGCCTTTGCCCGGGGCGCTCATTTCGCGCCTGAAAGAGACAGAAGAAAAATTAAAGGCAATCTTATGAAAGAAGGGGTAAAATGCCGCTGACCGTTCTTTTGCCGAAAAATGAATGCAGCCCCGCTCTGCAGGAGATGCTTACACCTCTGCTTCCTGCGGGGAGCGTTTTTGCCGACCCGGAAAAAGATTTGGACACCCTGAGAGGCCGCCGGCTCCTGTTTGCCGTGGCTCTGGACCGGGGCGGGTGCAACGAGGCCTACTACCGTATGCTCTCCCGCCTGCGGCGGAATGCGGACCTGCTTTCCGGCTGCATAGGGGGGGTAGTGGTCACCGGGGTAGGAGAGCTTTACACCAAGGATGTGGCCCGGGACATGGTATTTGCCGCCAACCAGGCCGGGTGCGCCTTTTTGGGCCGACCTTTGGTGGAGGCCACCGGGTCTATGCGCAATTTCCGGGTCCAGGCGCAGATCGGCGGCGTAGACGAGAAAACGGCCTTCCGGGCCGCGGTGGCGGAGCTGATAGACCGGCTGCTAACCTGGGAAAAGCCCGGCCCCATCCGCCGCATCCTGGCCCTCCACGCCTCTCAGCGCAGCACCTCCAATACTCTGGCCTTTTGGGAGCTGGTGCGCACGAATCTGCCGTCGGAGATAGCGGTGGAGGAGATCGGCCTGCGCAACGGCACCGTGCCCGACTGCAACGGATGCAGCTACACCGCCTGTCTCCACTTCGGCGAGCAGGGGAGCTGCTTTTACGGCAGCGGACCCATGGTGGAGGAGGTGTACCCGGCGGTGCGTCGGTGCGATGCGCTGGTGATGCTCTGCGCCAACTATAACGATGCCCTCTCTGCCAACCTCACCGCCTGCGTCAACCGTCTGACGGCCCTGTTCCGCCAGCAGCGGTTTTACGAAAAGCGCCTGTTTGGCCTGGTGGTCTCCGGCTACTCCGGCGGCGACCTGCTGGCCCGGCAGCTGATTTCGGCCCTGAATATGAACAAATCCTTTTTCCTGCCGCCCTACTTTTGCCTGCTGGAAACGGCCAATGAGCGGGGGAGCCTGGTGCGTCTGCCGGGGATCGCCCAGCGGGCGTCGGCCTTTGCCGAGGGTATAGCCGGTGCATGAGAATGAGACTGCCGATAAGGTGGCAGGAATTACGATAAGGAAGGGTGTCCCGCACCACGGAAAGTCGGCGCGAGGGCCGGGGCACCGCAGGGGAGGAAAGGACTATGTTTACAGGAGAACACCTGATTTGGATAGGTCTGTGCGCGGCGTTTATCGCCGCCATGACGGTGCTGAGCCGCCGGAATAACTGGACGCTCCGCCGGGCCGGAGGCGTTATGACGGTCATCTGCGTCTGCAGTGAGGTCAGCAAGATCATGAGCGATATGCAGGCCAGCCCCTACGGGGGCATGACCCTGGCGCCCCAGTCCCTGCCCTTTCATCTGTGCAGCATGATGATCTTTGCCGTTTTGTATATCACCTTTGGCCGGGAGGGCCGGGGCAAGCAGGCGGTGATAGATTTCGTGGCCGTCATGGGGACTTTGGGCAGCTTTTGCGCCCTTATGATCCCCACCAACGGCACCGATTTTACCCAGATCGGCGCCTACCAGTGCTTTGTATACCATGGGGGCCTTCTGTGGTTCAGCCTGTATTTGCTGCTTTCGGGCCGGGCCAAGCTGGGGCGGCGGGCACTGGTACGGAATTTGACGATCCTGACGGGACTGGCTTTCGGAATGATCTATGTGAACGGGGCGCTGTCGGTCTACGGGACGAATTTTATGTACCTGGTGCGGCCACCCCTGGAGGGACTGCCGTATTTGAATCTGGAGAGCGGCTGGTATGCCTATTTCCTGCGGCTGATTGCCCTGGGCGCGGCCATAGTGACGGTGTTTCACCTGCCGTTTCTGGTGCGGGAGCGGCGCGGGAAAAAGGAGCGGGAGGCGGCCCGATGAAGCAGGCAGCCTTTCACAGCCCGGACCTGCATATGCATAGCGTGTATTCCGATGGTACAGATACGCCCCGGGCTCTTTTGCAGAGGGTTCGGGCGGCCGGGCTGGACATTTTCGCCCTGACGGACCATGATACCGCCCAGGGCTGCGCCGCCGTGCGGGCCCTGCTGGAGCCCGGGGATGCGGCCTTTGTAGAGGGCATCGAGTTCTCCTGTCAGGACGGAGAGGGAAAGTACCATGTGCTGGGCTACGGCTTTGATGCGGAAAAGCCCTCCATCCGGGCAGCGGCGGACTTTGCCCACCACACCCGTATTTTGAAGATGCAAAACCGCTTTGGCTATTTAGCCCGTCGCTTCGGCTTCACCTTTACGGAGGAGGAGCGCTCGCAGCTGCTGGCCCTGAAAAACCCCGGTAAGCCCCATTTTGTGGACATGATGCTGAAAAAAGGCTATGTCAAAACAAAAATGGAGGGATTCGAGGCCTTTTCCGACTGCCCGGACACAGAGCCGACCTTGTCGCCGGAGGAGGCTATAGACGCTATTATCCAAGCGAACGGGATCCCTGTGCTGGCCCACGGCATTTTGGCGGATGGGTCGAAAAAACTGTCGGAGGAGGAAATCGCAGGCCGGGTGGTGCGGCTGAAGGCGGCGGGGCTTCGGGGCCTGGAGTGCTATTATTCCGCCTTCACGCCTCGGCAGCGGGAGATTATGCTGGCCCTGGCAGAGCGCTGCCGCCTGCTGGTGACGGCAGGCAGCGACTACCACGGCACCAACAAGACGGTTTCCCTGGGGCAGACCGGCGGCGCCGACCCGGTACGGCTGCAGGGCTTTTATGAGGCCGTGGCGGATTTGATTTGAGAAAAGCAATATACTGCCCGATAAAACGGCAGAATTTGCGATAACGCTAAAGAAGGGTGACCCTTACCACTGCAATAAGCCCCCATTCCCTGTTTCCGGGGAATGGGGGCTTCAGCGTGTCAAAAAAGCCTCGCAGAGTTTGCCGCCCGCAGGCGGCAAAGAAATAAAATCATTTTCTCTCGCGACATGTGCGTGAGAGAAAATACAGCTCGGGCTGCCAGTGTGGAATTTGTCCGTCACGGACGGACAAATTATGCGCGCAGCAGACCGCAAGCCTTTTGTCGGAAAAACCCGGAGGGTTTTTCGACAGTCTCAAGCCCCCATTCCCTGTTTCCGGGGAATGGGGGCTTGGCGGTGGTTGGGGATTTGCAGGGACGGACGGCTCCCGGGGCGGGAGCCTCCCTGCGGGCAGTAAAGTGCAGGATAGGGGCAAGCTCACGCGCCCTGCAAAAATTGCAGCTGCTGCACGGCTTCCCAGACCCGTTGCCGGGCCTCCTCCACCCGGTCCTGGGCCTGGAGGATCTGAGACTGGACCATCCAGTCCACAAAGAAATTGTCGCAGAAGGTGTCAAAAAAACGGGTGAAGCTGTCAAAGCGCAGCTGAATGTCTGCATACATCTGCACATCCGCCAGCTCCCGGCCAAAGGCCCGCAGCTCCTGCTCCGCCCGGTCCATGGCCCGCTGGGCATCGTCCATTTTGGAGTGCTTGAGGAGGCTGCTGAGAAAGCCGCCGCCCAGCATATCCCACAGGCCCAGGCCCCGGGCGGCCTGCAAATGCCGGGCGGCCTCCTCCAGGGCGCTCAAGGCGCGGTTTCCGGTGTCGATGGCCTCGCGGATCTCGGTATTTTTGTCTTTCATCGTGGCTCCTTTCTTGAAAAAAGCGCAGGCTTCTGCTATACTCGGCTATAAGGATGCGCCGGATTGCCGGCAGCAAAATAACGCAAAGGAGAAATGGCTATGTTTTTGGATTTTTCTTCCATACAGGAGGTAGCTGTGCCCCATTTTAAGGGCGGTGAGGGACAGGCGCTGGTGCGCAAATTCGAGGACGAGCAGGGGAAAATTCTGATTCTGACTCTGCCCGTCGGCAGCACCATCGGCCCGCATGTCCATGAGGGCAGCTATGAGGTGATGCACTTCCTCTCCGGCACCGGTGTCTGCACCGATGACGGTCAGACCGTGGACATCCGCCCCGGCATGACCCACTACTGCCCTCCGGGCCACAGCCACAGTGTGGTGAACACCGGCACCGAGCCCCTGGTCATTCTGGGCGTGGTGCCCAATGTGAAGTGAATAAATCTGCCGGGAAAGGCGCGCTTTTCCGGCCGGGTCAAAAGGCTTGCCATCTCTCAAAAAAAGATGGCAAGCCCTTTCTGTTTTACAGGCGCTTTTCCAGGTTCTCCCGGATGGCGGCAATAAACGCCTCACTGGTGACGGCGCGGGCAGTCACGCCCTCATCCACCAGGCCCACCAGATCCTTGGTCATGGTACCCTGGTTCAGGGTGTCAAAGCAGGCTCCCTCCAGCTGCCCGGCAAAATTCTCCAGGTCAGTAAGCCCGTCCAGCTGGCCGCGCTTGCGCAAGGCGCCGGTCCAGGCAAAGATGGTGGCCATGGGGTTGGTGGAGGTCTTTTCCCCCTTCAGGTGCTTGTAATAATGCTTGGTCACGGTGCCGTGGGCGGCCTCATATTCGGTGGTGCCGTCGGGAGCCACCAGCACGGAGGTCATCATAGCGAGGCTCCCGAAGGCGGTGGAGACCATGTCGCTCATCACATCGCCGTCGTAGTTCTTGCAGGCCCAAATGAACCCGCCCTCCGAGCGGATGACCCGGGCTACGGCGTCGTCGATAAGGGTGTAAAAATAGGTGATGCCCAGCTTTTCAAACGCCGCCTTGTAGTTTTCGAATTCCTCCTCAAACACCCGCTTGAACTCGCCGTCATAGACCTTGGCGATGGTGTCCTTGGTGGAAAACCACAGGTCCTGCCGGGTGTCGATGGCATACTGGAAGCAGGAGCGGGCAAAGGAACGGATGCTCGACTCCTTGTTGTGCTGGCCCTGCCAGACGGTGGGGCCGTCTACCTTTTGGACGGAAACGGTCTGCTCTGCGCCGCTCCGGCCCCGGAAGGTGAGAACGCACTCGCCGGGCTCGGTGGTGTATAGATCCACGCTCTTATACACATCTCCGTAGGCGTGCCGGGCGATGGTGATGGGCTTTTTCCAGTTCTTCACCACAGGGCGAATGGAGCCGATGAGGATGGGGGCGCGAAACACCGTGCCGTCCAGAATGGAGCGGATGGTGCCGTTGGGGCTCTTCCACATCTGGGTCAGCTGCGGATACTCCTCCATGCGCTGCTTGTTGGGGGTGATGGTAGCGCATTTTACGGCCACACCCAGGCGCCGGGTGGCATTGGCGGCCTCCACCGTCACCCGGTCCTCCGTCTCGTTCCGGTGCAGCAGGCCCAGGTCATAGTATTCCGTTTTCAGGTCCACAAAGGGCAAAATCAGCTGCTCCTTTATCATGGCCCAGAGGATGCGGGTCATCTCGTCGCCGTCCATCTCCACCAGGGGGGTGGTCATTTTGATTTTCTCCATGGTCTCACTCCTTATTCCGGGCGGCGTAGTAGTTCATGAGGCAGCCGTCCAAAATGATCTCTTTTTCATCCGCCGTCAGACCCTTGATGTGCAGCAGCAGGTCATGTACGCTGCCGTCCCGGCAGATGACCTTGGCGGGAATGTCCTCCCGGCCCTGCTCCACCGCCTGACGGATGTGGGGCACGAACACGCAGTCGCCGCTCTCATAGTCGAAGGGCGTGCCCTCGTCCAGCGTGAAGGGCAGGATGCCCCAGTTGATGCAGTTGCTGCGGTAGCGCTTGGTGGCGAACTGATAGCAGATATTGGCAAAGCCCCCCAGCACCTTCTGGCAGGAGGCGGCTTGCTCCCGGGCAGAGCCGTCGCCGGGCTTATTGGCAAAGACGCAGGAGCCGAACTGGGTGCTCTCCGCCAGCCGGTCGGCATTGCCTACCTGAGAAAGCACCTGGCGCAGATGCTCGCTCAAGGTCCCCTCCCGCCGGGCCGTTTCCTGCCGGGCCACAGCCTTGGACCTATCCACATACTCCGGCACCCGGCGGCTGAGGGTGAACTCAGCCAGGCGCAGGGGATTGCTGCGGTAAGACGAGGTCTCTCCGGAGGGGATCAGCTCGTCGGTGGTGGTCACCGGGTCGTGGATCACCGCCGCCAGCTCCACCAGCAAATTCTCGCTCAGCTGGTACATCTTGGGCCAGTCGGTGATATTGGGGCCCATTTGCAGCTCCACAGAGGGGTCCGCCTTGCCGAAGCCGTAGTATACGCGGTTTTTATACACGGTATCATCAAAATGATATTCGTGGTGTACGGGGGTGTAGTCCAGGTCTGTGGCCGGGGTGATGCGTCCGCCGTTTGCGGCGGTGGCGGCAATAGACCGGGCATCCATCAGGCACACGCCGGCAAACTGTCCCTCGCCGGGCTTGCTGCCCTCCCGGTTGGGGAAGTTCCGGGTGGTGTGGCGCAGACTAAGGCCGTTGTTGGCGGGTACATCTCCCGCACCGAAGCAGGGGCCGCAGAAGCTGGGCTTGATAATGGCCCCGGACTCCAGCAGATCCGCCGTGGCACCCAGCTTCATCAGCTCCAGGGAAACCGGCACCGAGGTGGGGTACACATCGAAGCTGAAGGCTCCGGACCCGGTAAATTTGCCCCGGAGGATGTCCGCCGCCTCTGCGATATTGTCAAACAGGCCCCCGGCACACCCGGCGATGACGCCCTGGTCGGCCCATACGCCGCCGTCGTGAATTTTGTCCGTCAGCTGGGGGTCCGCCTTGGGGAAGCGCCGCCGGGCATCGGCCTCCACGCCCTTGAGGATCTCCTCGGCGTTTGCCAAAAATTCCTTGATGGTGTAGGCATTGGAGGGGTGGAAGGGCAGAGCGATCATAGGCTCCACCTTGTCCAGCTCAATGGTAATGTACTTGTCATACCAGGCAACCTCGCCCGGGTGCAGGGACTTATAGTCCTCGGGGCGGCCATGGGTACGGAAGAAGCCCTCCGTCACCTGGTCCGTCTCCCAGATGGAGGAGAGGCAGGTGGTCTCGGTGGTCATCACATCAATGCCGTTGCGGTAGTCAATGGGCAGGTCCCGGATGCCCGGGCCGCAGAACTCCAGCACGCAGTTATTCACAAACCCTGTCTCAAAGGTGGCCTTCACCAGGGCGATGGCCACATCGTGGGGGCCCACGCCCTTTTTGGGCGTTCCGGTGAGATACACCAGCACCACTTTGGGCATGGGTACATCCCAGGTGTTTTTCAGCAGCTGCTTGGCAAGCTCCGGGCCGCCCTCGCCCACGGCCATGGTGCCCAGGGCGCCGTAGCGGGTGTGGGAGTCGGAGCCCAGGATCATCTTGCCGCACCCGGCCAGCTCCTCCCGGGCGTAGGAGTGGATGACGCTCTGATTGGCGGGCACATAGATGCCGCCGTACTTCTTGGCGGCGGACAGGCCGAACATATGGTCGTCCTCGTTGATGGTACCGCCCACGGCACACAGACTGTTGTGGCAGTTGGTCAGGGCGTAGGGGAGGGGAAATTCCTTCATGCCGGAGGCTCTCGCCTGCTGGATGATGCCCACATAGGTGATGTCGTGGGACACCATGGCGTCAAAGCGCACCTGCAGCCGCTCCGGATCGCCGCTTACATTGTGGGCCTGCAGGATCTGCCAGGCCATGGTGTTCTCCCGGGCTCGGGCGGCGGGCACGGGGGCTGTTTCCGTCAGTTGGCCGTTTTCCAGGAAAACGCCCTTATCAAAGCACTGGATCATACAATATCCTCCTTGCGTAAAACCAATTCAAAATACTATACCACACTTCTCACCGTTACTCAATAGGTATGGCCACCTGTGTGATAAATTTATTCGCATCCGAGTGGTGGGCCGGGCCCTCCAGATAGATATGGCGGCAGGTCCCCTTAGGCCGCAGCCCGTGCTGCCGGGCATAGTCCAGCAGCTTTTCCCGTATTCGGGGGATATCAGTGTAATCCCCATGGAAAAACACGCTCACCGCCCGTTCCTTTTCCCACTGCTCCACGCCGTCTCCGCGGCTGCCCTGGGGCACCGCCACGCAGAAGCGGGTGTCGTCGGTGTCCTCCAGAGGGTAGGCCAGCAGGAACATCCGCTTGGAGCTGTCGCTTCCGTACAGGCGCATAGCCTCCGGGATCACCTGCCGGAAAATCTCCATTCGATGGGCCACCGTAGGGGTGCTGCAGCGGCGGATATACACCGTCTGGGCCGGGATCTCCCGCACTTCGATGACATCCTCCTCGCTTTCGCTGACCCGCAGGCGGAGTTTTTCGATGCACAGGTCCAGCTCGTCCCGCATATTCTCCAGCCGCCCGATAAATTCCCGCAGGTCGGCCTTGTCCTCAAAGTAGAGCTTTATTTCGTCCAGGGAGATGCCCAGGGACTGCAGGCGGCGGATGGCCCGGATGCGGGTCACGGTGTCGGTGGTATAGTAGCGGTTGCCGCCCTTGCCCTCCTTCACATCGGGGTGTACCAGCCCCTTGTCCTCGTAGTTGAGCAGGATGCGGCGGGTGATGTGCAGAGATTTTGCCACCTCGCCTATCGACAGTAAATGCGGATTGTTGTTTCTCATGGTTTCTCCGTTCGCTTTCAATAATTTTACAGCTTTTTTCAAAAAAAGACTTGCATCGTACACCGGTGTACGGTCTATACTCCATTATAAATGAAATGTCAAAATTTGCAAGAAAATAAATTGGGTGAAACCCATCCCAAGGAGGAAGAAAGATGAAAAAACGCATAGGAAGCCTACTCATGGCCCTGGTCCTGGCCCTCAGCCTGGTCCCGGCCACGGTGTGGGCAGCGGACGGCGCGACGGAAGTCGGCACCTTTGAGGCGCTGAAGCAAGCAGTTTCCGGCGAGGCCACCGACATCGTCGTGACGCAGGACATTGAGCTGACGGAAAGACTGACGGTCGCCGCCGGCATCACCATCCGCAGTCAGGAGGGCAGCGTCTTCACCCTGAAGCGCTCCGAGTCATTTACGCCCGCATCTGACAATACGGATTACAGATTTAAATTGGACTACGGCGCCGATCTGACCTTCCGGAACATTATTCTGGACGGCAACAAAGAGGCCGGACAGGCAAAAAACGGATTTTTCCGCGTGTCCAGCACGAATGCCAAGCTGACCTTGGGCCGGGATGCCACCATCCAAAACTGTTCTGCCATCAACGGCGGCAGTGCCATCAGCTTGGTACTGGGCAGTGTGGTCATGGAGCAGGGCAGCGCTATTAAAGACTGCGCTAACACCTCCAAGGGTGGTGCTATTTATATCTACCGTGAGCCTCAGGGGTCCTGGGACAAGGATGCCGCCACCTTCACTATGAAGGGCGCCACCATCTCCGGCTGCTCTGTCGCTGACACCTACGGCCGCGCTACGGGCGGTGCTATCTACGCCTATGGCCGGGTGACCATGGACATTCAGGGCAGCACTATCTCCGGCAACACCGCCACCGGTAACGGCGGCGCCATCTATGGCGAGACCAGCAAATACTCCGGCGATATCGTCCTGAACCTCAGCGGCACCACCATCACCGGCAACACCTCTGAGAAGCTGGGCGGCGGCGTGTACTTTGCCGGCACCACCTTCACCGTCAGCGGTGTCACCACCATCACCGGCAACACCGGCAAGGGCAGCTCCAACAATGTGTACCTGGCCGCCGGTAAGACCGTCAGCGGCTCCGGTCTGCAAGAGGGCAGCCAGGTCGGCATTTCCGGCGCAAACATCCCCTCCACCCTGGTCACCGGCTATGCCGACGACAGCGAAACCGGCTATTTCACCGCCGACCGCACCGACACCAAGCTCAAGGCCACCAATGGCGGGCTTGAGCTCGTGGGCAAGAATGACCACACCCACTGCATCTGCGGCCGTACCGACTGCCAAGAGACCGGCACCGGCCATCGGAAGATCACCTGCAAGGGCGTCAGCAGCCTGGACCTGATCAAAGATAGCGGCAGCTACTACCTGCTGAATGATGTGACCCTCACCAAAACCTGGAAGCCCAACGGCGGGACCCTGTGCCTCAACGGCCACGCCATCCATGCGGCGTGGAAAACGGCAGCCATCGAATTGGAAGACACCTATATCACATTTAACCTCACCGACTGCGGCAGCACCGGCAAGGTCACCGGCAACATTAACGCCTGGGACAGTGTCGACGATGGCAGCGGCGTTGTCATCGGCGCCAGAGCTACCTTCAACCTCTATAACGGCAGCATCTGCGACCTGAGCTTGGACGCGTATCAGAACGATCTCCTGGCAGGCGCTGTGGAGGTCAACGGTACATTTAATATGTATAGCGGCTCCATCAAGGATAACCAGGGCGATGCACTGCAGCCCACCAGCACCAAGCCCTACACCGGCGGCGTGCTGGTAAACTCCACCGGTGTCTTTAACCTCTATGACGGTGAGATCTCCGGCAACTACTCCAGCAATAAAAAAGCGACCTGGGCTGTTGCCTACAATGGCGGCGCCGTGAATGTAAACGGCGGTAAGTTCTATATGTATGGCGGCGTTATCAAGAATAATACCGCCGGTACGAGCAAGTCGCTCAGCAACGGCGGCGCTGTGTATATCGGCGCTGGCGGCAAATTCACCATGACCGGCGGCGAAATTTCCGGTAACACCGCCACCCGCAACGGCGGCGGCGTGGCCGTGTACAACGGCGCCTTCACCATGTCCGGCGATGCCAAGATCTCGAACAACATCGCCAAGCAGGAGTATAACGCTGTTGAACACCTGGGCGGTGGCGTCTATGTGGGCGCTTCCGGCAAGTTCACCATGTCCGGCGACACCGTCATAAGCGGTAACCTGGCCCACAGCGGTTACGCCGACAGCAACGCCCAGGGCGGCGGCGTCTATGTGGCCAGCGGCGGCACCTTCACCATGAACGACAACGCCTCCATCAAGTCCAACACCATGAAGGAGCAGTATACCAACACTGCGAAGAGCGTCCGCGGCGGCGGCGTGTTCGTAGGCGGCACCCTGAACCTGGGCGGCGGCTCCATCGAGGACAACACTGCTGTGTATGAGGGCGGCGGCCTCTATCTGGACACCAAGGGTACCGTGAACCTGGGCACCGGCACCATCATCGTCCGGAATAACACCTCCGAAAAAACCACTGGGCACAACCTCTATCTCCCCGGCGCGAAGAAGCTCATAGCTCCGGCGGCTCCGGCGGACGGCAGCAGCATCACCCTCTCCCTGCCCCTGGCGCGCATTCAGAAGGCAGAGGGTACCGCGGTCATCGCCAACACCGGCAAGGATATTCGTAACGGCGACAGCCGCTTCGCCTTCGAGGCGGAAAAGATCACCCTGGTCCGTGACGGCGACGGCGAAGATGTGCTGGCCAGGATACCGGCTCACACCCACGATGGCATTACCTATACCCCCGTCTATTCGCTGGCCGACATTCCCAGCAATGCCACCGGCGGCTATTACCTGCTGCAGGATTCCAAGATGTCCGGCACTGTGACCGTGGGCGCGAATAACACCGTAAATGTCTGCCTCAACGGCCACAAGAGTGAGCCTATCTATTTCAAAAACAGCGGCACTCTGAACATCACCGACTGCAAGCATGATACCGCAACCCCCGGCTACATCACCGGCTATTCCTACAACTTCGGCGGCAATAACATCGAAACTACCTCCGGCAGTACTCTCAACCTGACCAATGTGACCGTGAAGGAGAAAACCGGCAGCACCTTTATCTCGGCTACCGGCGCCACCGTCAACATCAGCGGCTGCGAATACTACAATAACGAGAGCGGCTTCCTGGTGGCCTCCACCGGCAGCAAGGTCACGGTAACAGACAGCACCTTTACGAATAACACCATGGGTGTCCCCACCCTCTGGTTCACGGCCGAAGGCGCAACCACGGGCAGCTTCACGGTGAAGAAATGCACCTTCACGGGCAATGCCAATACCTACAGCAATGTAAACTACGAAGACAGCCGGGGCTGCGCCATCAACAGCGGCTGCCCGGGCACTACCCTCATTGAAGACTGCACCGTCACCAAAAACCTCTCTCACGGCGACGGCGGCGGCATCTACCTCTACGGCAAGGGCACGGCCACCATCAAGAATACCACCGTTGAGGATAACGAATCCCAGTGGCACGGCGGCGGCATCGCTGTGAACAGCGCCAACGCCCCCGTTTTCACCGGCACGGTCGTGGTGAAGAACAACAAGTCCCGGATTCCCTATAATGCCTACTATCAGGACATGACGACCGTTGTTGAGTGCAATGTTATGGTAGGCTCCATAGGCTCCCGCTGCACCATCACCACGGACAGCGGCTTCAATGCCGGCGCCAGCAAAATCGGCCTCAGCGCCTGGGATATTCCCTCCCTGGTGGTTTCGGGCAACACCAGCACCAGGGGCTTCTTCGTGGACGACAGCAGCTTTGTCCTGCGGCCTACCACCAGCACCTCCGGCCCCCTGCTGACCTCGGGGAATACCGGCCTGGAGCTGTGGCACAACGGTAAGGGCCACACCCACTGCGTCTGCGGCACCGGGGAAAACACCGCCGACAGCACCCACACCCACGAAGAGCTTAACTGGATCGGCGTTACCGAGCTGAAGGACCTGCCTGCGGGCAACTATTACCTGCTGCGGGGATATTCCGAAGCCTGGGCCCCCACCAAGGACATCAACCTCTGCCTCAATGGCCTGGGCATCAGCAGCACTGCCGGGAAAAACGCGATCATCGATGTGGATGACAGCAATAAGGTCGCCGTCACTGACTGCAACGAGAGCAAGCCCGGCAGGATCAGCGGCAGCGGCTGGTACGCCCGGGATGTGTATGTGACCTCTGGCTCCACCTTCACCCTGTGGAACGGCAAGCTCACCGGCTATGATTATCAAAATGACAGTAGCTACACTATTCTTAATGGCGGCGGCGTGTGGATGAAGGGCGGCAAGTTCGTCATGAACGGCGGCTCCATCAGTGCCCGCTCCACAAACGGCCACGGCGGCGTGGTGTATATGTATAGCGGCACCTTCATCATGAACGCCGGTTCCCTCAGCGGCAAGGCCCTCAAAGGCAGCGGCGGCGCCGTGTATGTCGAGCATGGCATCTTCACCATGAATGGCGGCACCGTCACCGGCAAAGCCGCTGAAACCGAAAAAGATAATGGTTCCCGCGGGTGGGCCGGCCACGGCGGCGCTGTGTACAACGATGGCGCTACCGTCATCATCAACGGCGGCACCATCACCAGCAGCTCTGCGGTTGAGGGCGGCGGCATCTACGCGAACGGCGGTACCCTCACCATTGGCAAAGCCAACATCACCGACAACACCGCGGCGCATGGCGGCGGCGGCATCCACGCATACAATAGCGCCCTCACCATTGACGGTGCCACCATTACCGGCAATAACGGCGGGGATAGCCTGGGCGGCGGCGTGTATATTTCCGGAGCCAAGGGCAATGGGACCGCGAGTGACCCCTATATCCCTGCGGTCATCCAGAATGCCACCATTCAAAATAACACCGCTGCCTGCGGCGGCGGCATCAGCACCTCCGGCCCCGTGAAGATCAGCGACACCACCATCACCGGCAATACGGCTACCAAGCTGGAAAAATGGGGCGGCGGCGGTGTGAATGCCTCTATCATTCCCAAAAGCAGCAACGGCAACGGCTGGGTCTTTGAGCTGTCCGGCAAGATGAATATTACCGGCAACAGCGCCGAAGGAGTGGTCAACAACCTCTATCTCACTGAACGGACGCAGGGACTCACCCTCCCCACTGTCACCGGCCTCACCGCAGGCTCCTCCATCGGTGTCACCACCGAGGTAAAGCCCCTGAAGGACGGCGGCACCATCGCACCCGTCTATATCACCGGCGACGCGACCAACAAGGACTATTTCACCAGCGATGAGGGCTATGAGGTGAAGCTGGATACCGACAAGAATCAGCTTTACATCATCGCCGAGTCCAGCACCGTCACTGTCACCCCGGGCGAGAACATGACCCCCTCCGGCGACCTGAAGCAGACGGTTCTGAAGAACCATCCCATTGCGGATGTGACCATCACCGCCGCAGACGGCTGCTACTTCCCCGAGGACTACGCGGCCGATCTGTCCAAGGACGGCATCACCGTCACCCGTAACAGCCTCACCCAGATCACCGTCTCCGGCACCCCCACGGCGGAGGATGTGACCCTGACCCTCCCCGCCGCCACCGCTAAGACCACCCCCGCCGCTCCCGGCGGCCTTCAGGGCGTGGCTCCCAGCACCTGGGAGGCCGAGGACGGCAAGATCAGCGGCACCAAGGCCACCATGGAGTGGTCCGCTGACGGCAAGACCTGGGCCGACTGCACCGACGGCACCACCACCGTGGGCGGCTATGGCACCTACTATGTCCGCATCAAGGCAACGGATATTTCCTACACCTCCGATGCCGCCGCCGTGACCGTACCTAAGTATCTCAAGGCGATCAGCTTCCCTGCACCCACCCTGACTTATACCTATGACGGCAACGAGCACACCCTCTTGGTCCCCGGCGAGGGTTACACCGTCAGCGGCGACACCAAAGCCATCAACGCCGGTACCTACACCGCCACGGTGAACCTGAATACGGATAGGTACCAGTGGAGCAGCACTGTCACCGACAACACCATCTCCTGGACCATCTCCAAGATAGCGGCCCGGGCGGAGGACTTCACCTTTGCTGCCCCCGAAAACCTGATTTGGAACGGCAATGCCAAGGCCGCCACCATTAGCCTGAAGGCTCCTCTGACCCTGGGCGGCTGCAAGACCTCCCTGGTGTATAAGCAGGGCGACCAGGTGGTGGCAAGCCCCACCGATCCCGGCACCTACCGGGTGTACCTGGTCATCACCGGCGACGGTAACTTCGTTCCCACCGATGGCCTCACGGCAGCCACCTGGACCTTCACCATCCAGCACCCCACCGATCATGTTTGGGGCGATTGGCAGCATAACGACACCCAGCACTGGCGCACCTGCACCGTGCCCGGCTGCTCTGCCGAGAAGAGGGAAAATCACACGACCGACACCCTCGCCACCTGCACCAACAAGGCTATGTGTACCGTCTGTAAGAGCCAGTACGGCAAGTTCGATACCCACAACCATCCCGCAGCCAAGGTTACCTCCACCGCTGCCACCGCTCCCACCTGCGGCAGCAAGGGAAACCAGGCTTATAGCTATTGCGCCGCCTGCCAGAAGTATTTCAAGGACGGCGACAAGAACCTCTATGACGATGCCACGCACTTTGCCATCGCTGCACTGACCCATAGAAGCGCCACCAAGACGGCCGCTGTGGCTCCCACCTGCGAGGCGGGCGGCAACGATGCCTATTGGTACTGCGCCGACTGCGGCAACTACTATGCCGACAAGGACGGCAAGCTGGATTCCACCGTCGCTTACAACAGTAATGCCAGCTTCCTGCTGAACGCTCTGGGCCACGACTTCTCCGGCCAGCCCTATAAGACCAGCACCACCGAGCACTGGCAGATCTGCAAGCACGACAGCTGCACCCAGGAGACAGCCCACCAGGCCCATTCCGCCAATGAAGCCACCTGCGTAGCCGAGTCCAAGTGCCAGGTTTGCGGCTACAAGCTGGCGGATAAGGACCCCAATAACCATCTTCTGGCCCAAAAGACGGAAGCCAAGGCACCCACCTGCACCCAGCCCGGCAACGATGCCTACTGGCACTGCACCGACTGCGGCAAGTATTTTGCCGACAAGAACGGCGACATGGATACCTCTAAGGCTTACGACACCAACGATCGCTTCCTGAAGTCCGCCCTGGACCACGACTTCACCGAGAAGCTGGTGGATGATGCCCACCTGAAGACTGGTGCCACCTGCACCGCGTCCGCCGTGTACTACTACGACTGCTCCCGCTGCGATACCCGCAGCACCGCGGATACCTATTCCTATGGTGATCCCCTGGGCCACGACTTCACCGAGAAGCTGGTGGATGCCGCCCACCTGAAGAGTGCCGCTACCTGCACCGAGTCTGCCGTGTACTACTACGACTGCTCCCGCTGCGATACCCACAGCACCGCGGACACCTATTCCTATGGTGGTCCCCTGGGCCACGACTTCACCGAGAAGCTGGTGGATGATGCCCACCTGAAGACCGGCGCCACCTGCACCGAGGCCGCCGTGTACTACTACGACTGCTCTCGCTGCGACATGCCCAGCGCGGACAAGACCTTCACCGATGGCAACCCCTTGGGCCACAGCTATACCAAGGAGGATACCGGCGCCGATCACCTGAAGAGCGCCGCCACCTGCACCGAGGACGCTGTGTACTATAAGAGCTGCGAGCGCTGCGGCAAGAACGGCACCGAGACCTTCATCGCTGCGGATACCGCTTTGGGCCACAGCTACACCAAGGAGGACATCGGCGCCGCCCACCTGAAGAGCGCCGCCACCTGCACCGAGGACGCTGTGTACTATAAGAGCTGTGAGCGCTGCGCCGAAAACGGCAGCGAGACCTTCACCGCCGCAGGCACCGCCCTGGGCCACGACTTTGCAGGCCAGCCCTATCTGCACGATGAAACCGGCCACTGGCAGACCTGCAAGCGCGATGGCTGCGATGTGAGCTCCACCGCTGAGAAGCACATCTCCGACGAGGGCAAGATCACCAAGGAACCCACCGCTGCTGTGGAGGGTGAAAAGACCTTCACCTGCACCGTCTGCGGCCTGGTACTGCGCACCGAGCCTGTGGCGAAGCTGGCTCCCACCATCGTGGAGGGCGCCAACGGCAAGCACCAGACCGGCGGCAATACCGATCTGACTTTCCGCTCCGATGCCTCCTTCGAGGACTTCCTCTCCGTCAGCGTGGACGGCAAGGTGCTGGACAAAAACCAGTACACCCTCCGGGAAGGAAGTATTCTGGTGACGCTGAAGGCCGACTACCTGAGCACCCTGTCCGTGGGTCAGCACACCCTGGGTGTGACCTCCGTCTCCGGCACGGCTGAGACTGTGTTCACTGTCACCGCTGCACCCGCCGTGGTGCCCACCGGTGACACCACCGGCCTGACCCTGTGGGTTTCCCTGGCAGCCCTGTGCGGCCTGGGCACCCTGGTGGTAGTCAGCCGCAAAAAGCGCGAGAACGGCTGATAATGCCGCCCGCAAGGGCCAATAACCCATAGCAAAACCGCCCTGTCCCTTATTTCGGGGACAGGGCGGTTCTTTATAAGTTTCGAGGGAAAAGCGCTTCGGCTCAGCCAAACAGATAGCTGTATTTGTCACGAATGGTGACGATCAGCTTCTCCAGGTCGGCGGGCAGGTCATTGTCACGGCTCAAGTCGTAGTCCTTAGGCTCACCGAAGGTGCGCACACGAACCATATCGCCGCCCAGGAACAGCACACCGGCGTTCTTGGAGTCCACCATGTCCTCTGCGGTCTGGAACAGGGTGAACTTGTCGTGGCAGGGCTCGGAGGCGTAGGGGCAGAACTGGGTGCAGTTGCCGCACTCGTTGCACATCTTGTCCACATGGATGATCTGGTGGCTGCCGTCGGCCATGGCAATGGCCACATTGGCCCGGTTGGGGCAGGAGTCCACGCAGTTTTCGCAGACGGTGCTGCACTGCAGGCAGCGCTTGCCCTCGCAGCAGGCGTCCTTGCTCATGAGCAGGGTGCCCTTCTTAGCGGTGGCGTCGGCCTTGGTGATATAGGCCGCAGCGGGGATCTCATAGGTGTGAGCCGCGCCGATGACCTCCTCTGCAAACCGGGCGGCGTCGGCAATGCCCTCCACCACGGTAGCGGGACCCCGGGTGGCGTCACCGGCGGCGTACACGCCCTCCACATTGGTCTTAAAGGCGGGACGGCCCTTCTTGTCCAGCTCGATGCCGTTGGCGCTCATGAGAGCGTCGTCCACCTGCTCGCCCACGGCGGAGATGACCAGGTCGCAGGGCACGGTGAAGAACTCGCCGGTGCCCACGGGGCTGCGGCGGCCGGAGGCGTCGGCCTCGCCCAGCTTCATCTGCTCACACTTGAGCACGCCGTCCGCCTGGGCCACGGGGGCGGCCAGCTCGGCAAAGGCCACGCCGTCCTGAAGAGCCAGAGCCAGCTCATGCTCGTCGGCGGGCATATACTTCTTGGTGCGGCGATACACCAGGGTCACATTCTTAGCGCCGCTGCGCTTGGCAAGACGGGCTGCGTCCATGGCGGTGTTGCCGCCGCCTACTACCACCACATTGCCGCCTACGGCGATGTTTCCGGCCTTCACGCCCTTCATCCACTGGATGGCACCGGCCACATCGCCGGGGATGTCCAGCTTGCCGGGCTTCCAGGCGCCAACGGCGAAGAGAATGTGGGTGTAGCCCAGCTTCTTCAGCTCCTCCACAGAGGGAGCGGGGGCGCCGCACTTGACCTCCACATCGTACTTCTGCATCAGGGCGATGTCCTTCTCGATGGTCTCGTTGGCGATGCGGAAGGAGGGGATCACATGCCGGGGCACGCCGCCGAGGCAAGCCTCGCGCTCGAAGATGGTGGTCTCGATACCGGCCCGGCCCAGGAAATAGGCCGCGGCAATGCCGGTGGGGCCGCCGCCGATGATGGCGGCCTTCTTGCCGGAAACCTTAGCGGGCTTCTGGATGGAGGCCATAAGGGCCTCGTAGCCGTGGTAGGCCGCCACCAGCTTGGTGTCGCGGATCTGCACGGACTCCTCGTAGAAGTTGCGGGTACACTTATTCTGGCAGCGGTGCGCGCAGATGGTGCCCGTGAGGAAGGGCAGGGGATTCTTCTCGGTGATAAGCTTCAGGGCCGGACCGTACAGCTCCTTGCGGCACAGCTCCACATACTCGGGAATGTCCTGCTCGATGGGGCAGCCGCCCTTACAGGGGGCAGTGAAGCAGTCGATCCAGGGCACATTCTTCTCACTCTTGCGCTTGGGCAGGGGCTTGATGGGCTTGACATGGTGATAGTCCGTGTGAGAAGCGGCGGACAGGGCGCAGATGGCCTCGGTGCAGGTGCCGTCAAAGGCCTTGTAGGGCATGGGCTCCACCTTTTCCACCATCTGCAGCAGGCGGTTGTATCCGCCGGGCTTGAGGATGGTGGTGGCCACGGTGATGGGCCAGATACCGGCGGCAAAGAGCTTGTCGCAGTTGAAGTATTCTGCGCCGCCTGCGAAGGAAATGCGCATCTTACCCTTGAACTGGCGGGAGATCCGGTGGCACATCTCAATGGTCAGGGGGAAGAGGGACCGGCCGGACATATACATTTCGTCGTTGGGCAGCTCACCCCGGGTGGTGTCCACGGGGAAGGTGTTGGAGAGCTTCAGCCCGAATTCCAGGCCGCACTTGTCGGCCAGGGCCTGCAGGCGCTCAAACATAGGCACGGCGTCCGCCCACTGGAGGTCCTCCCGGAAGTGGTGGTCGTCAAACACGATATAGTCATAGCCCATGCCGTCCAGAATGGTCCGGGCGGTCTCATAGCCCAGGATGGTGGGGTTGCACTTCACAAAGGTGTGCAGATGCTTTTCGGAAATGAGGTAGGAGGCGATGCGCTCGATCTCATCCGGGGGGCAGCCGTGGAGGGTGGACACGGTGACGCTGCGGGAAACGCAGGGGGAGATGGCGTCAATGTAGTCGCTCTCCTGGGGGAACAGCTCCTTGAGCACTGCCTTGCACTCACCGAAAATGGCGGTCTTGGTGGCGTCCATCATGCCGTTGAGGTAGGTGTCCACCTTCTCGCCCTTGATGCCCTCCAGGTCATAGCCCACGGACATATTGAATACGAACCCGTTGGGGTCGCCCAGGCCGTAGACCTTGCTGAGGACCTTCAGCGCGCACCAGGCCTTAATGTATTCGTCCATGGCCTGGGGCACGGTCAGCTCCGTGGACCACTCCTGGTTGTAGCCCTCATCGTTTGCCAGGATGCAGGGCCTGGGCACACAGGCGGCCAGGTCGGCGCCGTCCATCTTCTGCACGGTCTTGACCTCAAAGAAGCGGGCCCCGGCGAAGTAGGCGGCGATAATGTTCTGAGCCAACTGGCTGTTGGGACCGGCGGCGGGCCCGAAGGGGGTCTCGATGCGCTCGCCGAAAATGGGCAGGCTCTTGCCGCTGGCCTTGTAGGCCTTGTGTACGCCGAAGATCTCGCCGCTCATGGCGTACTCGGTGACCACCCAGTTCATAAGAGACTTAAAAGGAATGGGATACATTTTTTCAGACATAGGGCTTCCTCCTATATTTATTCAAAATAATACTCGTCCTCCGTCCACCGGACGGGGTTTTCATCCATATATTGCCAAATGCGGAGATAATCCGCCTCGCTGCGGATCACATGGTCGTAGAAAGATGTTTGCCAAATAGTATGACCGATTTCACGCGTGACCATTGCCTTGATGGAACGGACTACCGATGATAGGTGCGTAGGGCGGGGTGCCCTCACCCCGCCGTCCGGTGAATGGATGGCAATTATGAGATGAACATGATTCGGCATAATGACATATTTATCAATTGTGGCGGTCGGGTAAAGCGTATTTGTGCGGAGAATGTGTTTTTCAACCACGCGACCAACCAGGGAAAGTCTTACCTGCGGCGGGGTGAGGGCACCCCGCCCTACGACATCGCAAAGAATTTTCCGTTTCCCTGCGGTGCATACCGTCACAAAATACCAACCCTGGGTATAATCAAACGCCTTAAGCCGTGGATGCCTCCGCTTCGGCAGCTCCTCCAAGGGATCAATACACCCGGTGATTCAAATCTCCCCAAAGCTTCTTGGCGGCCTCCAGGATGTGAGCATTCTCGGCCTCCTCGTCGATACCCACCAGCACGCGATCCTGCATAAGGACCTTGCCGTTTGCGATGGTGGTCTGGCACTGGCGGCCGGTCATGCCGAAGATCATGTGGCCGTCGATGTTCTCATCGGAGAAGGGGGTGAAGGGCTTGTAATCCATCACGATGATGTCGGCGGCGGCGCCGGCCTTCAGCACGCCCAGGGTGGCGGGGAAGTACTTCTCGCCGATCTTGGCGTTGTTTTTGAACAGCATATCCGTGACCTCGCACCAGCCCACATTGGGCAGGCAGTTCTGGCTGCGCTGGGAGCACAGGGCCACCTTCAGGGACTCCAGCATGTCGTTGGTATAGGCGTCGGTGCCCATGCCCAGGAGAATGCCCCGCTTGTGCAGCTGCAAAACCGGGCAGATGCCGATGGCGTTGCCCATATTGCTCTCGGGATTGTTCACCACCATGGTGCCGGTCTCCTTGATGATCTCCATTTCGGCGGTGTTCACATGGATGCAGTGGCCCAGGATGGTCTTTTCCCCCAGAATGCCATGGTCCTGCAGGCGCTGCACGGGGCGGCGGCCATAGTTCTGCAGGGAGTCATACACATCGTTCATGCCCTCGGACACATGGATGTGGTAGCCGGTACGGCCATTGTTGGCCTCCACCATGCGGTCAAAGGTCTTGTCGGAGATGGTGAACAGGGCGTGCCCGCCGAACATAGCGGCCAGCATGGGGTCCTTGTTCTTCTCGCACTCGCTGATGAAGTCGGCGTTCTCCTGAATGGCCTGGAGGCACTTCTCCTCGCCGTCCCGGTCGGAGACCTCATAGCACAGGCAGGAGCGCAGGCCCAGACGCTTACTCTCCTCGGCAATGGTGTGCAGGGTGCCGGGGATCTCACCGTAAGAAGCGTGGTGGTCAAAGATGGTGGTGACGCCCTGCTTGATGGAATCCATGTAGAGGGCGGTGGCGCTGGCGCGGGTGCCATCCATCATCAGGTGGCGGTCGATGGCCCACCAGGTTCCGTCCAGCACCTCGTAGAAATTGGTGGGGTTGTTGCCCACAATGGACAGGCCCCTGGCCAAAGCGGAGTAGATGTGGGTGTGGGCGTTGATGAGGGCGGGCATGATGACGCCGCCCTTGGCGTCGATGATCTCCGCATCCGCGTACTTGGCCCGCAGGGCACTTTCCTCGCCTACCTCTACGATTTGGCTGCCCTCGTAGGCCACAGCACCGTGCTCATAGTACCCCTTGCCGTCGGGGTCACGGGTGATGAGTCTGCCGTTGGTGACTAAATACATTCTTTTTTCCTCCTTGCTGTTTTCTCGCTGTTACGGATTTGAGTCAAGACCTTTCTCCCTATATTCGACACTGCCGCCTATAACGAAAAATGTTCCAAACCCTCCTGAGAGGATCTGAAACACTCAAGCACAGCGCCGAGTGATAGTTGCAGCCCGTGCGCAAAGCACTTCCTTACAGCTACCAATCTTGATTGTACCCCTATTTTACACGAAAACGCCCCAAAACGCAACAGGAAATTCTGCGAATTTATCTATAAATACCAAAAAAATCCGCAGCCGTCCCTATGATTCCCGCCGGATGCCCCGCACACCGCCCGGACGAGCAGAGTCACCCACCCCCTACAACCAACTCCGTAGGGGCCGATGATCCTGTTGCGGTGCCCAAAATTTCCACGCTGCCTTACGGCGGACGCTGGAAATTTTGACCACGGCCACTCGCTCACTTCGCTTCCTCTGCCACCGGCAGCGCTCAGTTCGCTCCCCACATCGGCCCGCCTCACCGCCCCCCTTGTAAAACCACCCTGTCATTGCGAAGCCAGTGCGCACACTGGCTGTGGCAATCCGTAACCCCCGTCCCTAAGGCCCCCTTGCCTAAAGGGGGCTGTCACGGCAAAGCCGTGACTGGGGGATTCCGCTCTCTCCCGCACTCCTTGTAACATCTCCGTAGGGGCCGATGCCTACATCGGCCCGCAACAAAGACTTACTTGTTATCCGTAGGGGCGACCCTTGCGGTCGCCCGCCCATTGCACCTCTTGTAACGCTTTCGTAGGGGCCGATGCCCACATCGGCCCGCACACAGGCACTTCTTGCAACCCTCCGTAGGGGCGGACGTCCCTGTCCGCCCGCCCGGGGATTTCCCCTATGCACAGACCGGGAGCGTGTCCGTTGTCGGACCCTCGACACCTGCAAAAAAGGGCGGGGAAACCCCCGCCCTTACACATCGTATGATTTACTTTGTTCCGAAAATCCGGTCCCCTGCATCGCCCAGGCCGGGAACGATGTAGCCGTTCTCATTCAGGTGGTCATCCAGAGCGGCGCAGTAGATCTCCACATCCGGGTGCCGTTCATAGATGAACTGCACGCCCTCGGGAGCCGCCACCAGGATCATCAGCTTGATGTTTTTGCAGCCCAGCTCCTTCATCTTGGTGATAGCCATGTCGGCGCTGCCGCCGGTAGCCAGCATAGGATCTACAATGAGCACTTCCCGGTCTGCGATATCCTTGGGATACTTCAGGAAGTAGAAGTGGGGCTCCAGGGTCTCTTCATCCCGGTACATACCGATATGAGCCACCCGGGCAGAGGGGATCAGGGCCAGGATGCCGTCCTCAAAGCCCAGGCCCGCCCGCAGAATGGGCACAATAGCCATCTTCTTGCCCGCCAGCACCGGGGCCTCGTAGGTACACAGGGGGGTCTCGATGGTCCTGGTGGTCATGGGCAGGTTCCGGGTTGCCTCATAGGTCAGCAGCATGGCGACCTCCCCCACCAGGGTACGGAAGTCCTTTACGCTGGTGTTCTTGTCGCGCATTACCGACAGCTTGTGCTGCACCAGGGGGTGGTCCACAATGTGCAAGGTGGGAAATTTTGTGCTCATAGAAGTGTCCTCCGTATATAAAAAAATTTATAACAAAATGATGAAAGGGGAGGGAAGCGAGGATAGAACCGTCCGTAGGGCGGGCTGCCCCTGTTGCGGTGCCCAAAATTTTTGCGCTGCCTTACGGCTGTCGCTTAAAATTTTGACCGCGGCCACTCGCTCACTTCGCTTCCTCTGCTACCGGCAGCGCTCAGTTCGCTCCCCTCAGCCTGCCGCCTTGCGCGGTAAGTTTATACCCTTTCCGTAGGGGCGACCCTTGCGGTCGCCCGCCTTACCGCATCTCCTGCAACCGTCCGTAGGGGCCGATGCCTACATCGGCCCGAACCGGACTTGTACCGCATTCCTTGTAAATGTGTCATTGCGAGACCAGTTCGTAAACTGGTCGTGGCAATCCGTTCTCCTTGGCCCCTTGCCCAAAGGGCAGCAAAGCCCACTGGGGGATTCCTCCCCGCGCCCATGTAAACGAAGCCCGTCCGATCCGTCACTCCACCGTAATTTTCAGCCCCTTGGCAAGCCTCTCTCGCTCCGCCTGCGAAAGCCGCAGGTAGGTGGGCACCAAGTCCCGCCCGCTGACGGTCTCTCCCCGCCGGGCCATGTCCTCCGCTGCCAGGGCAACCCCCACGGCGGACTGATACAGCCCATTCTCCGGCGCCAGTCGGCAGGCAATACCATGGCTGGTCAGATAGTCCCGGCACAGCCGCCCGCCGTCCCCCAGGGCCAGCTTGGGGCCTTCGTCCTGCCGCAGCTCCTCCGCCAGCTCCTCCAGGCCGATGGCCCGGTCCGGACATAGCCGGGTCAGCTGCCCGTTTTCGCAGCGGAACAGGGCGTTATACACCTGACTGCGCCGGGCATCCATGGCGCAGACCACCGTGCCTGTAAACAGCCGCCCGTTCTGGGCCATAGCCTCCAGGGTGGACACACCGCAGCAGGGCTTGTCCTCCGCCCAGGCAAGGCCCTTCAGGGCCGAAACACCGATGCGCAGCCCTGTGAAGCTGCCCGGCCCCGCCGCCACGGCCAGAAGATCCATGTCCTTTAGGGTCAGCCCTGCGTTTTGCAGCATTCCGTCCAGCAGCGGCATCAGGGTCACGCTGTGTGTCAGGCCGATATTTTGGTAAGAGGAGGCCAGCACCTTTCCATCCTCCGTCACGGCCACGGATACGCTCTTGGCCGAGGTCTCCAAAGCCAGAGTTTTCACAGTGCTTCGCCTCCCGTAATGGTGATTTTCCGGGCGTTTTCGCCCCCGATGTCCCGCTGGATGGTCACATACACCGTGCCATCGGGCATGGCGTCCGCCACATTCTCGCTCCACTCCACGGCGCACACGCCGCCCCGATCCAGATAATCCTCCCAGCCGATGTCAAAGAGGGCGTCAGAGCTGTCCAGCCGGTACATATCGAAATGAAACAGGGGAATATTCCCCCTGTATTCGTTGACAATGGTAAAGGTAGGGCTTGTGACCCGGCCTGTGCAGCCCAGGCCCTGGGCCAGTCCCCGGGTAAAAGCGGTCTTGCCCATGCCCAGGCCGCCTCGAAAGGCCACCACGCTGCCCGGACGCAGCTTCGCGCCCAGCTCCCGGCCCAAAGCCTCCGTCTGCGCCACGCTCTCCGTCCGATAGACCATGCTCTCACCCGCTTTTCTCTAAAATCAATCTATTATAGCACGGCAAAAAACAAAAGAAAAGAGTGAAGGAGGCGTTTACAGAAAAAACTTCTTGTGGTAAACTATATACTGTCGCGGTGTTTCCTGCGGACAAAACCGCACCCGGCGGCCAGAGTCATCCGCCCCTACAAAATCCTATCGGTAAACGGTGCGTAGGGGCCGATGCCTACATCGGCCCGCCTCACTGCACTCCTTGTAATGTGTCATTGCGAAGCCGGTGCATGCACCGGCTGTGGCAATCCGCATCCCCCGTCCCCAAGGCCCCCTTGCCTAAAGGGGGCTGGCACGGCAAAGCCGTGACTGGGGGATTCTTTTCCCGCACCCCTTGCAAAAACCCTGTCATTGCGAAGCCGGTGCATGCACCGGCTGTGGCAATCCGTACCCCTACAAAAATTCCCCGCTTTCATCTCACCCGAAAGGAGGCCGGCAGAATGCTGCGTAAAATTTCAGATTTCTTCCTCGGCTGTATCCGCCAGGTGGACCTGGTGCTGCTGGCCCTGTGTACCGGCGCCACCCTCTTTGGCTGCCTGATGATCGCCAGCGCCACCCACTATACAGGCTCTTATAAAAATGTCATTGTCCAGCTGGCGGCCCTGTGCCTGGGCATCGTAGCCTATGTGCTTATGAGTATGCTGGACCTGGCAGAGGTCAGCAAGCGCTGGAAGTGGCTCCTGGGCGCAAGCCTGGTGCTTATTTTCCTGCTGAAAACCCCCCTGGGCATGGACGGCGGCACCGGCAACCGGGCCTGGCTGGGCGTTTCGGGCCTCCCTGTAAATCTGCAGCCGGTGGAGATCGTGAAGCTGATTTTCATTGCTCTGCTGGCCCGGCAGCTGGTGTACCTGCAGGAGAACCGGGACCTGAAATCCATCCCCTCCATCGCCCTGCTGGGCGGCCATCTGGTCCTGATCGTGGGGGCCTATGCCGCAGTCTCCGGCGACATGGGCAGTGCCCTGGTGCTTATGTTCATCTTCGCCTGCATGTGCTTTGTGGCGGGGGTGGCCAAGCGCTGGTTCGTCATCGGCATCCTGGGCGGCAGCTTTGCCTTTTATGTGCTCTGGGAGGAGGATAAGATCAACCCCTATATGAAGGACCGTTTCCTGACCCTCTTTGACCACGACCTGGACCCCATGGGCATTGGCTGGCAGCAGACCCGCAGCCTCCTGGCCCTGGGGGGCGGCAAGCTCACGGGCCAGGGCCTGTTTCACGGTACCCAGACCCAGTCCAAGAGCGCCTGGAGCCTTCCGGCCCGGCACACGGACTTCATCTTCTCCGTCATCGGTGAGGAGCTGGGGATGCTGGGGTGCCTGTTTACCATCGCCCTCCTGGCCGCCATCATCCTGCGCTGCGTCCTCATCGCCCGTCACGCCCAGCAGAGAATCGATATGTATATCTGCGTAGGCGTTGCGGCCATGCTGATTTTCCAGGTGATCTCCAACATCGGCATGTGCCTGTTCGTCATGCCCGTCATCGGTCTGACCCTGCCCTTTATCAGCTACGGCGGCACCTCCATCGTGACCTTGTTTGCCGCCATGGGCATGGTCTCCGGCATCCAAAAGCGGGCCCGCCCCGAGTGGCTGCGATAAAAACAAAAAGAGAGACTTCACCGGGCACGGAGCAAGACCGCGTCCGGTTTTCGCACCCCGCATACCATCCGTAGGGGACGATGCCTACATCGTCCCGCCGTACCGCACCCCTTATAACCCTCCGTAGGGGCCGATGATCCTGTTGCGGTGCCCAAAATTTTTGCGCTGCCTTACGGCGAACGCTTAAAATTTTGACCGCGGCCACTCGCTCACTTCGCTTCCTCTGCCACCGGCAGCGCTCAGCTCGCTCCCCACATCGGCCCGCCCGGACTTGCACCGCACCCCTTGCAAAACTTCCTGTCATTGCGAGACCAGTTCGCAAACTGGTCGTGGCAATCCGTACTGTCATAAATCTCCTACATATCCGTTGTAATCCTCCGCCGGATATGCTATACTATACTATCTAAAAATAATATCCTGCCTGAATCGAGGGATGCTTTATGAAAATCGTTGTTTTGTCCGGCGGTCTCAGCACCGAGCGCAATGTGGCCCTGACCAGCGGTGCCGGTATATGCCGGGCTCTGCGCCGCCGGGGCCACCGGGCGGTGCTGGTGGATATGTTCCTGGGCCTGGAAAACTATTCCGGAGAAATAGAGAATATTTTCGACGCGCCCGACGGCCTGTGTGCCGACCACAGCGTCTCCTCCGCCGCTCCGGACCTGGAGGCGGTGCGCCGCTCCCGGAGGGATCAAAGCCCCTCCATGCTGGGTCAGGGCGTTTTACAGGTGTGCGCCCTGGCGGACCTGGTGTTCCTGGCCCTTCACGGCTCCTGCGGCGAGGATGGCCGCATCCAGGCCACCCTGGACCTTTTGGGCGTGCCCTACACCGGCAGCAACTATGTCTCCAGCGGTATGGCCATGGACAAGGCCATCACCAAGCGCTTTATGGATGCCGAGGGCATCCGCACCGCCCCCTGGCACGATGTACACTATACCGAAGCCGACATTCCCGCTTTGGTGGAGAAGCTGGAGGTACCCTGCGCCGTGAAGATCGTCAACGGCGGCAGCTCCATCGGTGTGGAGCTGCCGGATACCAAGGCGGAGCTGGAGGCTGCCCTGCACCATATGCTCCACTACGGCGACCATGTGGTGGTGGAAAAGAAGATCAAGGGCCGGGAAATTCAGATCGCCGTCCTGGGCGATACTTATCTCCCCGCCGTGGAAATTATTCCCAAAAACGCCTATTTCGACTACGAATCCAAGTATCAGAAGGGCGGCGCTGTGGAGATTTGTCCCGCCCCCATCACCGAGGAGGAGTGGCATCAGGTGGGCCGGATGGCCCTGAAGCTCCACCGGGCCCTGGGCCTGTCTGTCTATTCCCGCACGGACTTTATCCTGGATGAGGAGGGCCGGGCCTGGTGCCTGGAGGTAAATACCCTCCCGGGCATGACCCCCACCAGCCTGGTGCCCCAGGAGGCTGCCGCCGTGGGCATGGACTATGATGCCCTGTGTGAGAAGATCGCAGAGGAGTCTCTGCGTGTGAGAAAGGCGGAGCGGCTATGATGATTCCCTGCACGGCCCGGGAGATCGCCGCCGCCACAGACGGACGCCTCCTGCAAGATGGTGCCGCCGTCACCCGGGTCAGCACCGACAGCCGGGATATTCTCCCCGGCGACCTCTTTGTGCCCCTGGTGGGCGAGCGCTTCGACGGCCACGCCTACATAGACATGGCCCTGCAGAAGGGGGCCGCCGGGTGCCTGTGCGCCAAAATTCCCGAAAATTTGCAGCCCGGCAAGTTCTATATTGCCGTGGACGATACCGAGGCCGCCCTGGGAAGGCTGGCAGGCTGGTATCGGGGAAAATTCGACATCCCCGTGGTGCAGGTCACCGGCTCTGCGGGTAAAACCACCACCAAGGAGATGCTGGCGGCGGTGCTTTCCCAGCACTTCCACACCCTCAAGACCCTGGCCAATTTCAACAATTTCGTGGGCACGCCTCAAACCCTCCTGCGCCTGGAGCAGGCGCATCAGGCGGCGGTCATCGAGACGGGCATGGACCACTTCGGGGAGATTCGCCGCATGGGTGCCATGGTGCGCCCCACCGTTGCCGTCATTACGAATATCGGCGACGCCCACATCGGCAACCTGGACGGCACCCGTGGGGGCGTCCTCCGGGCCAAGAGCGAAATTTTCGAAAATTTGCGGCCCGGCGGCCTGGCCGTTCTCAACGGCGATGACCCTCTGCTCAATACCCTGAAGCTGCCCTTTAAGACCCTCCGCTGCGGCGAGAGCGAGGGCTGCAATGTTCATGTTACAGACATCTGCGAGCACGGCATCCAGGGCCTCACCTGTACCGTGACCACGGAAAAGGACACCTACCCCCTGACCATCCCCTCTCCGGGCCGGTTTATGATTTATTCCGCCTCCATGGGCGTGGCCATCGGTGAATATCTGGGCCTTACCAAGGACGAAATTATCCGGGGCGTGGCGGCCTATACCCCCACCGGCTCCCGGATGCGCCTGATCCACCGGCCCGACGACCGTCTCATCATCGACGACTGCTATAACGCCAACCCCCAGGCCATGGCCGCGGCCCTGCGCCTGCTGGCCGCCACGGACTGCCCCCGCCGCATGGCCGTGCTGGGGGATATGGGCGATTTGGGCGAGCTTTCCCCCAAGGCCCACACCGACATCGGCCTGCTGCTGAATGAATTAAAGCTGGACTGCGTGGTGGCCGTGGGCCATTGGATGACCCATTTGGCCCATGCCGCCCAGGGCAATGTCTACCATTTCGACACCCTGGAGCAGTCCTATGACACCCTCCGCCGGGAGTTCACCCCCGGCACCGTGGCCCTGGTGAAGGCTTCCCACTCCATGCATTTTGAAAAAATCGTTGAGGAACTGGAAAAAGTATGATCGATATTGGCGTCACGGGACTTGTGAAGTCCTTCGACCTGGAAAAGAAAATACTGGACGGTCTCACCCTTCAGATCGACACCGGCGAGCGGGTGGGTATTTTGGGCCGCAACGGGGCAGGGAAGACCACCTTTTTCAAAATTCTCACCGGCGAGCTGGACTATGACAGCGGCGAAGTTTTCGTGGCCCCGGGCAAGCGCCTGGGCCTCATCTCCCAGATTCCCGTCTACCCGCCGGAGTACACCGTGGAGGATGTGCTGCGCACGGCCTTTTCCCGGATGGAGAGGCTGAAGGGGGAGATGGATGCCCTGGCGGAGAAGATGGCCGCCGGGGACAGCAGCGCCGCCACCTTAAAGCGCTACGGCGACCTCTCCGCCCGGTTCGAGGGCTTGGGGGGCTGGGATACCGACACCGCCGTGAGCAAGGTGGCAAACGGCCTCACCATTGACGAGTCCATGCGCAGCCGCCTTTTCTCCGAGCTCTCCGGCGGTGAAAAGACCCGGGTGAACCTGGGCCGCCTGATTCTGGAGGACACGGACATCCTCCTGCTGGACGAGCCCACCAACCACTTGGACCTCCAGGCCACCGTCTGGCTGGAGGAGTATATTTCCAAGTTCCGGGGCACCGTCCTCACCATCTCCCACGACCGCTATTTTTTAGACCGCACCGTTACCCGCATCATCGAAATTGCCGACGGCAAGGCGGCATTTTACAGCGGGAATTACAGCTTCTACGCCGTGGAAAAGGAGCGGCGCTATCAGGAGCGCATGAAGCAGTATCTTAAGGAGCAGGCCAAGATCCGGCAGCTGGAAAAGGCCGCCGATCAGATGCACCTGTGGGCCTTTATGGGCAACGATGCCCTTCACAAGCGGGCCTTCTCCATGGAAAAGCGCATCCAGCGTATGCGCACCACGGAAAAGCCCACCAAGGCCAAGAAGATGAATGCCCAGTTTGCCAGCCGGGAGTTTCGGGGCGACGAGGTGCTGCAGCTTCGGGGCCTCACGAAATCCTTTGGAGACAGGACCCTGTTCTCGGATATTTATCTTCGGGTGGAGCCCGGGGAGCGCATTGCCCTCCTGGGGGAAAACGGCACCGGGAAAACCACGCTGCTGAATATGATCGTAGGCTCTGAGCGGCCGGACAGCGGCTCCATCCGCCTGGGCCCTTCGGTGGTCACGGCGTACCTGCCTCAGATCATTCGCTTTGCCCACCCGGAGCGGAGCCTCCTTGACACCATGCTCTATGAGAAAAAGGGCATGACCGCCCAGAGCGCCCGCAATCGTCTGGCCCAGTACCAGTTTCAGGGGGAGGATGTGTTTAAGAGCGTGTCGTCCCTCTCCGGCGGCGAGCTTTCCCGCCTGCGCCTGTGTATGCTCATGGACGAGCAGACCAGCTTCCTGATTTTGGACGAGCCCACCAACCACCTGGACATTGCCGCCCGGGAGTGGGTGGAGGAGGCGGTGGAGGCCTTTGACGGCACCTTGCTCTTTGTCAGCCACGACCGCTACTTTATAAACCGCTTCGCCACCCGTATCTGGGAACTCTCCGGGGGCACCGTCACCGACTATCCCATGGGCTTCACCCAATACCAGTCCGTAAAGGCCCAGGAAAAGCAGGAGCTCCCGGCCCCCCGGGAGAAAAAGGCCGATACCCGCCCTGCCAAGGGAAACCGCTCCCAGCAGGCCGCCCGTCGGCAGCTGACCATCTGCGAGAATACCATAGCTAAGCTGGAGTCGGAGATTGCCGACCTGGACGGGCAAATGCAGCAGGTGGGCCGGGATCCGGATAAGCTGGCGGAGGTCTATGCCAAAAAACTGGAAACGGAGAACACCCTGCAGGAGCAGATGGCCCGCTGGGAGGAGCTGAGTCTGCAGCTGGAGGAGTAAACAAACTATCGAAGGATGACAGAAAGGAGCGCACAGCAGTGAGCGACATTTTGTGTGTATATTATTCCCGCACCGGGAGAACGGAGAAGGCCATGGGCGAGATCGCCCGGGCTTTGGACGCGGAGCTGGTGAAAATCGAGGACGGCCAGGACCGCAGCAAGCTCCGGGGCTATCTGCGCTCGGGGATGGAGGCCATGAGCAAGAAGCTCTGCCCCATTGCCCCCCTGCAGACGGAGCGCCCTCTCCAGGACTACCGCCTGGTCATCATCGGCACTCCCGCCTGGGCGGGCCGGTGCGCCAGTCCCGTCAAGAGCTTTTTGGCTCAGAACGCCGAGTCCCTGCCCCTGGTTTCCTGCGTGGTCACCCGCAGCGGCGCGGACCGCTGCGACGATGTGCTGGCCCACATGGCCACATTCTTAAAGCGTATGCGCCTGACGGATGTTTCCCTGCGGCCGGATGACGCGGGCTATGAATTCTGGCGGGATAAGTTCATTCAGGACACCAAAAATGCCCTGGGCCTGTGAGAGAGTATGATGGAAGATAAGCTCAGCCGCGCCGCCCTGCGTCTGCAGGAGGTGGAGCTGCTCCTGTCCCAGCCGGAGGTGTACGCGGACCCCGCTCGTCTGCGGGATCTGACCCGGGAGCAAAAGGAGCTGACCCCTGTGGTCCGGGCGTATGAGGCGCTTCGCAGGGCCCGCAGCGCCCGGCAGGAGGCGGAGGCCATGCTCTCCGACCCGGAGATGCACGACCTGGCCCGGGAGGAGCTGCACCGGGCCAAGGAGCGGCAGGAGGCTCTGACAGAGGAGCTGCACCTCCTGCTCCTGCCCCGGGACCCGGACGATGACCGCAGCGCGGTCCTGGAGATTCGGGCCGGTGTGGGCGGGGAGGAGGGTGCCCTGTTTGCCGCCGACCTTCTTCGTATGTACCTGCTCTATGCCGATAGCTGCGGCTGGCAGACGGATGTGGTCCACCGCAGCGACACGGAGCTGGGCGGCGTGAAGGAGGCCACCCTCACCGTAGAGGGCCCCGGGGTGTATGCCCGGCTCAAGTTCGAGGGCGGCACCCACTGCGTCAAGCGCGTGCCGGAGACGGAGAGCGGCGGACGCATCCATACCTCCACCGCTACCGTGGCCGTGCTGCCCGAGGCGGAGGAGACGGAGCTTTACATCGCCCCGGAGGACCTGCGCATCGACACCTACCGCTCCGGCGGCGCCGGAGGCCAGCATGTGAATAAGACCGAGTCCGCCATCCGCGTCACCCACCTGCCCACGGGTCTGGTGGTGGAGTGCCAGGATGAGCGCAGCCAGTATAAAAATAAGGATCGCGCCCTGAAAATCCTCCGCTCCCGGCTCTATGCCCGGCAGCAGGCGGAGAGCGAAGCCGCCCGGGCCGCCCGGCGCAAAAGTCAGGTGGGTGGGGCCGAGCGCTCCGAGCGCATCCGCACCTACCGCTTCCAGGAGAAGATCGTGGTAGACCACCGCCTCACCGGGGAGCATAAGAGTTATCCCCTTGGCCCGGTGCTGGACGGGGACCTGGACGGCATCCTGGACGCCCTTATTGCCCGGCAGCAGGCCGAGAAATTATTGCAGCAAGCCAACACCTAAAAAATCGAAGCAAGGAGGAAACGATGATGTTGACACAGAGAAAAATGCAGTATGATAAGGCCGGAGCCAAGGTGGCCGAGGCCCTGAACAAGCGGAATTTTGAGGCCTACTATTGCTCGGACCGGGATGCGGCCCTGGAAAAGATCCTGGAGCTGATCCCCCAGGACCATGTGGTCTCCTGGGGCGGCACTGCCACCGTGGACGAGCTGGGTGTCAAGGACGCTCTGCGCCAGCGGGGCCAGGCAGTCATCGACCGGGATACCGCCAAGGACGCCCAGGAGCGCCAGCAGATGCTGAAGCAGGCCCTCACCTGCAACACCTTCCTCATGGGCAGCAACGCCATCTCCGCCGACGGCCAGCTGGTGAACATCGACGGCACCGGCAACCGGGTGGCCGCCCTCTGCTTCGGCCCCACCCAGGTGGTGGTGGTAGCGGGCATGAACAAGGTGGCCGGGGACCTGGACGGCGCCATGCGCCGGGCCCGCGAAGTGGCCGCCCCCATGAACGCCCAGCGCTTCCCGCTGAAGACCCCTTGTGTTGCCAACGGCCTCTGCGGCGACTGCAAGGGCCCCGACAGCATCTGCGCCCAGATCGTCACCACCCGCCTGTGCAAGCCCGCAGGTCGCATCAAAGTCGTCCTGGTGGGCGAAGACCTCGGTTTCTAAAAAACGGGAAAAACCTTTTTCTAAAAAGAGGAATTCAATTTGAAAACAAGGGTATTTCACCCCGAAAACGGGGAAAATGAAATAAGGGAAGCGGCACAGATCCTGCGCTCCGGCGGCCTTTTGGGCATCCCCACGGAAACGGTCTACGGCCTGGGCGCCAGTGCTCTGAACGAGGATGCGGTGCTGCATATTTTCCAGGCCAAGGGCCGCCCCCAGGATAATCCCCTTATTATCCATGTGCCGGATGTCACCTGGCTGGAGCGCTACTGCGCCCAGGTGCCGGAGACGGCTTACCGCCTGGCGGAGGCCTTTTGGCCCGGCCCCCTGACCATGATCCTGCCCAGAAAGCCCATCGTCCCTCTGCGCACCACCGGGGGCCTGGACACCGTGGGCGTTCGCTGCCCCGATCACCCTGTCACCCGGGCCATCATCCAGGAGGCGGGGGTTCCCGTGGCCGCCCCCAGCGGCAACACCTCAGGCCGCCCCAGCCCCACCAGTGCCGCCGATATGCTGGAGGATATGGACGGGAAAATTGACGGTATCGTGGACGGCGGGCCCTGCCGGGTGGGGGTGGAGTCCACCATTATCGACCTCACCGTCACCCCGCCCCGGCTCCTGCGTCCCGGCGGTCTGCCTTTGGAGGACCTGCGCCGTATTCTGGGCGAGGTAGCCGTGGATAAGGCCGTTACGCAGAAGGTCACGGGCAGCGAGCCGCCCCGGGCTCCGGGCATGAAGTATCGCCACTATGCCCCCCACGCCCCGGTGACCGCCGTCACCGGCGAGGCCGGCCGCAGTGCCGCCTATATCCGCTCCGTCCTGCAGGCAGGGGAGGGGGTCATCTGCTTCGAGGAGTATCGGGACCTGTTTTCCGGCTTTCAGGTGCAGTCCTTGGGCGCATCCGGAGACTCCGCCCAGCAGGCCCACCGGGTCTTCGACGCTCTCCGGCGGTTTGACAGCACGCCGGTCACCGCCATCTATACCCAGTGCCCCGGGGATGCAGGCCTGGGCCTGGCTGTGGGCAATCGGCTGAAAAAAGCGGCGGGCTTTCACATCGTGGATGCCGACCGTTTGCCCCAGGCCGTCATCGGCATCACCGGCGGCACCGGCAGCGGCAAGACCAGCGCCCTCCGCGCCTTAGAGCGCCTGGGGGGCAAGGTCATCGACTGTGACGCGGTCTATCACCGAGAGCTGCGCCAGAATCCCGCCCTCCGCCGGGCCATCACCGCCGCCTTCGGGGATGTGTTCGCCGGAGACGAGCTGGACCGGCAAAAGCTGGGCAGCCTGGTCTTTTCCGACTCTGCCGCCTTGGACAGGCTCAATGAGATCGTCTATTTCCACCTCCTCCCGGTGATCCGCCGGGAGATGCAGGGCAGTCTCATTGTGGGCCTGGACGCCATTAACCTCTTTGAAAGCGGCCTGGCCGCCCTGTGCCGGGCTACCGTAGGCATCACCGCCCCCCGGGAGGACCGCATCCTGCGCATCATGGCCCGGGACGGCATATCCGAGGACTATGCCCGCCTGCGCATGGCCGCCCAGCCCGCAGACGAATATTACACCGCCCACTGCAGCCATATTTTGGAAAACTGCCAGGGATCCCCGGCAGAATTTGAGGCGGTGGCCGAGAAATTTTTCAAAAATCTGATCCGGGAGGTATTTACCTATGAATGACGAGAGAAAGACCCAGCGGGAAAAGCTGCTGAGCCAGAGGAAGAACGGCTACGACCGCGTGCCCGCCCAGGAGATTCCGGCCATGGAGCGCTATTGCAGCCTCTATAAAACCTTTTTGCACCAGGGTAAAACCGAGCGCGAGTGCGCCCGGGTAGCCGTGGAGCTGGCGGAAAAGGCGGGCTTCAAGCCCTATGAGCGGGGCATGGAGCTAAAACCCGGCGACCGTATCTATCGCGTAAACCGGGGCAAGAGCGTCATGCTGGCCGTCATAGGCAAGCAGAGCCTGGAAAAGGGCGCTCAGATCGTAGCCGCCCACATCGACTCCCCCCGGCTGGACCTGAAGCCCAACCCCCTGTACGAGGACAGTGAGCTGGCCTTTTTCAAGACCCATTACTACGGCGGCATCCGCAAGTACCAGTGGGTCACCATCCCCCTGGAGCTTCACGGCGTGGTGGCCAAGAAGGATGGCACCGTGGTGGAGGTAAGGCTGGGCGAGGACCAGGAGCCCAAGTTTGTCATCACGGACCTGCTGCCCCATCTGGGCGGTGAGCAGGGGAAAAAGCCTCTGAACGAGGCCGTACCCGGCGAGAGCCTGAATATTCTCCTGGGTTCCTGCCCCTCCGGCGAGGAGGACGAGAAGGACCGGGTGAAGATGCAGATTTTGGAAAAGCTCTATGAGAAGTACGGCATCACCGAGGACGATTTCACCTCCGCCGAGCTGGAGGCCGTCCCTGCCGCCGCGCCCACGGACATCGGCCTGGACGCCAGCCTCATCGGAGCCTACGGCCACGATGACCGTGTCTGCGGCTTTGCGGCCCTGCAAGGGATTTTGGAGCTGGCGGAGCCGGAAAAGACCGCCGTGTGTATGCTGGCCGACAAGGAGGAGATCGGCTCCATGGGCGTCACGGGTATGCAGTCCGCCGCCTTTGACACCTTCCTTCACGACCTGTGCGACGGGCAGGGTGTCCCCCTGCGGGCCTGCTATGAAAACTCCTTCTGCCTCTCCTGCGATGTGACGGCGGCCTACGACCCTAACTTCCCCGAGGTCTTTGAAAAGCGCAATGCAGCCTTCGTCAACTACGGCGTAGGCCTGTGCAAGTATACCGGAGCCCGGGGGAAGTCCGGCGCCTCCGATGCTTCGGCGGAGACGGTGGCCTATGTCCGCCGGGTGCTGGACGGGGCGGATGTCCTCTGGCACATTTCGGAGCTGGGCAAGGTGGATGCCGGCGGCGGCGGCACCGTGGCCATGTATATGGCCAACCGCAACATTGCCACCCTGGACGCGGGCGTGCCGGTGCTGAGCATGCACGCTCCCTTCGAGACCGTGGCCAAGCTGGACTGCTATATGACCTATAAAGCCTGCAAGGCCATCTACGAGGCGGAATAAACGGAATAAAAAAGGAAAAGCAAGGCCCTCCACCCCCGGAGAGCCTTGCTTTTTACAATTTACAATAAAAATGTAGGGGCGGACGCCTCTGCCCGCCCGTCAACCTTGCACCGCACTCCATGTAAAAATCCATGTTATTGCGAGGGCGCAAAGCGCCCGTGGCAATCCGCATCCCCCGTCCCCAGGCCCCCTTGCCTAAAGGGGGCTGGCACGGCAAAGCCGTGCCTGGGGGATTCCTCTTCCGCACTACTTGTAACCCTCCGTAGGGGCGGGGTTCTACCCCGCCCGCCAGGACTTGCTCCGCATTCCTTGTAGCGCTTCCGTAGGGGCGGACGACTCTGTCCGCCCGCCGGTTTTGTACCGCACCTCTTTCCGCACAAAGCGGCGGGGCCCTCACCCCGCCGCACCATAATCCAAATGCACCGTCACTTCTCCAGCGCCGCCGCCACAAACCCCCAAAACAGCGGGTGCGGCCTGTCCGGCCTGCTGAGAAACTCCGGGTGGAATTGACACCCCACAAACCACGGGTGTCCCGGCTCCTCCACGATCTCCACCAGCTGCCGGTCCGGGGACAGACCCGAGAGCCTGAGCCCCGCCTCCTCCAGCTCCGTGCGGAACTGGTTGTTGAACTCGTAGCGATGGCGGTGCCGCTCAAAGACCTCCGCCGTGCCGTAGGCTGCCCGGGCCCGGCTCCCCTCTGCCAGTACACAGGGATAGCGTCCCAGGCGCATGGTGCCGCCTTTGGCGGTCACGCCCACCTGCTCGGGCATCAGGTCAATGACCGGGTGGGCCGTCCGGGTGGTGAATTCCGTGCTGTCCGCGTCGTCCCATCCGGCCACATGCCGGGCAAATTCAATGACGGCAATTTGCATCCCCAGGCAGATGCCCAAATACGGCACCCGATTCTCCCGGGCATACCGGGCAGCGGCGATCATTCCCTCAATACCCCGGTCGCCAAAACCCCCGGGCACCAGCACGCCCCCGCAGCCGGCCAGCATCTGGGCCGCATTCTCCTCCGTCAGCGTCTCCGAGTCCACCCAGCGGATGTCCACCTTGGCGTCGCAGGCCGTCCCTGCGTGAAACAGCGATTCCGCCACGCTGAGGTAGGCGTCGTGCAGCCCGGTGTATTTGCCCACCAGAGCGATCTCCACTCTTCGGTGTGCCCCTAAGATTTTTTCCACCATAGCCTGCCATTCTGTCATGTCCGGCACGCCGCTGCCCAGTCCCAGCTTGCGGCATACCACCGCGCACAGCCCCTCCTTTTCCAGCAGCAGCGGCACCTGGTATAGGGTGGAGGCGGTGGTGTTGGCGATGACGCAGTCCTCCTCCACATTGCAAAACAGGGCGATCTTCCGCCGAATGTCCTCCGTCAGGGGGCTGTCTGTGCGGCACACCAGAATGTCCGGCTGAATGCCCAGGCTCAGCAGCTCCTTCACCGAGTGCTGGGTGGGCTTGCTCTTCAGCTCTCCGCTGCCGGGGATGGACACCACCAGCGGCACATGGATATACAGCACATTTTCCTTACCCTTTTCCTTGGCCACCTGGCGAATAGCCTCCAGAAACGGCTGGCTCTCAATGTCGCCCACGGTGCCGCCGATCTCCGTGATGACCACATCCGTGTTCCCGTCATCCATGGCGTACACCCGATTTTTGATCTCGTCGGTCACATGGGGAATGATCTGCACCGTGCCGCCCAGGTAGCCCCCCTGGCGCTCCCGGTTCAGCACGCTCCAGTAGATCTTCCCCGAGGAAATGGAGGCGTTGGCGTCCAGGGCCTCGTCCACGAACCGCTCATAGTGTCCCAGATCCAGGTCCGTCTCCGCACCGTCGTCGGTGACAAAGACCTCCCCGTGCTGATAGGGGCTCATGGTCCCCGGGTCCACATTGAGATACGGGTCAAATTTTTGGTTCTTCACCCGCAGCCCGCACTGCTTCAGCAGCCGTCCCAGGGACGCCGCGCATATGCCCTTGCCCAGGCCCGAAACCACGCCTCCGGTGACAAAAATGTACTTCATTCCACTATACCTCCCCAAACACCTTATGCTTTATTTTCCGCTCTCCCCGTAGTTGGACAGCACCCGAGCCGACGGATCGGACACATCGCAGCCCTTCCATTCCCGGTTGGGCATCCAAAAGTCCTTGACCATCCGGGCCTGACCGGGGTAGTACTTCTCAAATATCTCCCGATACAGCAGGGATTCCTTGGTAAAGGGAGTGGCAAAGTCATAGGTCTTGCGCTTGCGCTCAAACTCCCGATCCGTGTACATGTCCTCGGCGAAGGCCTTCAGGTCGTCCACCATGGAGTGTCCCACCGCATCGGAGAAGGCCGCCTTCTGCCGCCAGAGGATGTCGTCGGGCAGGATGTGATCCTTTTCAAAGGCCCGCCGAAGCAGGAATTTGCCCATGTTGTAGGAGTTCATCTTCAGCTTCGGGTCAATGGACATCACATATTTCACAAAGTCCAGGTCGCCGAAGGGTACCCGGGCCTCCAGAGAGTTGGAGGAGATGCACCGGTCCGCCCGGAGCACATCGTACATATGCAGCTCATCCACCCGCTTCTTGGCCTCCTGCTGAAAGGCCTCCGGGGAGGGGGCGAAGTCGGTGTACTTGTATCCGAACAGCTCGTCGGAAATTTCCCCGGTCATCAGCACCCGCAGGTTTGTATGCCTGTGGATGGCCCGGCAGCACAGATACATACCCATGCTGGCCCGGATGGTGGTGATGTCGTAGGTGCCCAGCAGGGAAATGACCTCCTCCAGGGTGTCCAGCACCAGCTGCCGGGACATAATGACCTCCGTGTGCTCCGCGCCGATGAAGTCGGCCACCTCCCGGGCGTATTTCAGGTCAATGGGGTCTAAGTCCATGCCGATGGCAAAGGTGCGGATCTTCTTCCCCAGGAGCTTGGCGGAGATGGCGCACACCAGGCTGGAGTCCAGACCGCCGGAGAGGAGGAAGCCCAGGGGCGCGTCGGCGTCCAGCCGCTTCTCCACGGCGGTAATGAGCTTTTTCCGGATGTTTTTGCACACCGTGTCCAGGTCGTCGGTGCTGTACTGGGTCACGGTGGTCAGGTCAGCATAGCGCACGAAGCGTCCGTAGGCGTAGTAGTGCCCCGGGGGAAAGGGGCAGATCTCCTTGCACAGGCCCACCAGGTTTTTAGCTTCGCTGGCAAAGATGATGCTCCCGTCGTCCAGATGCCCGTAAAACAGGGGCCGGATGCCGATGGGGTCCCGGGCGGCGATGAGACTGTCGGTTTTGTGGTCGTAGATGATCATGGCAAATTCCGCGTCCAGCCGCCGGAACATATCCAGCCCGTACTCCTGGTACAGCGGCAGAATCAGCTCGCAGTCGGACTCACTGCGGAAGGTAAAGCCCCGCTGCTCCAGCTCCCGCTTCAGCGGCCGGAAGCCGTATAGTTCCCCGTTGCATACCACCATGTCGCCGCCCAGGTGGAACGGCTGCATGCCCTCCTCCTGCAGACCCATAATGGCCAGCCTGTGAAAGCACAGCTGCCCGGTGCCCGCAGGCTCGATGCGGCTCTGGTCAGGCCCTCGGGAAAGGGTCCTGTCAAAGAACGGACGAACGGTCTGAGCCGTCAGGCTGGGGGATGTGAAGCCCATGATTGCGCACATAAAAAAACACCTCCGAAATAGTGGCAGCGATTCCTAAAAATTTTAGGACGAATCGCTGCGCATCCGTGGTGCCACCTAATTTGCTGAATTTTCAGCCACTTTGCGGGGCTCAGGCAAGCCCCTGTGCATTAACGCCGCACGCCGCGTCTTTCCTACTGAGCCGAAGCCGTTCAGATCGCTGCTCCCGAGTGTTATTCGCGCCGCTTCTGTGCGGAGGGCTCCCACCGTCCCCTCCTCGCTGTGGCCGAGTGGCTGCGCTACTTGTCTCGTTCTCTGCATTTGGAAGTATGGTTTTCAAAGCGATCGTCCGCCTGAAAAATATGTTCCGATTCTACCGCCCCGGGCCCCATCCGTCAATGTTCCATGTGCCGAATATTTTCCCCTATTGTTAAAAAAAGATCATAGTATGTGACAAAATTTCCCCTCCGGCAAAATTTTTTCTTGCATTGTCACCGCCGCCGTAGTATGGTAAGATTGATCCCGCTTTTGAAGCGGGTATTTTTTTGCCCAAAAATCCAAAGGGAAGCCCCCTCCTGCATATTCCCGGCGGCCCGTTTACCGAACTTCTTGTTGCACTTTCGCAAGGGCGGACGCCTCTGCCCGCCCGTCGATTCCGTACCGCACCCCTTGCAAAAACCCTGTCATTGCGAAGCCAGTGCGCACACTGGCTGTGGCAATCCGCATCCCCCGTCCCCTCGGCCCCCTTGCCTAAAGGGGGCTGGCACGGCAAAGCCGTGACTGGGGGATTCCGCTCTCCCCGCACCTCTTGTAGCCCTCCGTAGGGGCCGATGACCCTGTTGCGGTGCCCAAAATTTTTGCGCTGCCTTACGGCTGCCGCTTAAAATTTTGACCGCGGCCACTCGCTCATCTCGCTTCATCCGCCACCGGCAGCGCTTGATTCGCTCCCCACATCGGCCCGCTCACCGCACCTCTTGTACCCTCCGTAGGGGCGGACGGCTCTGTCCGCCCGCCGGGTTTATACCGTATTTCCAATAATGTGTCATTGCGAAGCCAGTGCGCACACTGGCTGTGGCAATCCGCGTCCCCCGTCCCCTTGGCCCCCTTGCCTAAAGGGGGCTGGCACGGCAAAGCCGTGACTGGGGGATTCCGCTCTCCCCGCACCTCTTGTAACCCTCCGTAGGGGCGGGGTTCTACCCCGCCCGTTCCCGCTTCTCCGTAGGGGCGACCCTCGCGGTCGCCCACCCCTTTTCTGAATTCTCGTAAATGTTTTTTAACAAAATTGTAAATTTCCTACCCTTGTATTGTAATCAAAAGAACGATATGATACAAATATAACCCCTAAAAGCGAAAAACGGAGCGCCCTTGCGCTCCGTTCACTCAAACACACCATGAAGAAAGAAGGTACTGCCATGAAAACTCTGAAAAAACACTGGAAATGGGCCGCTCTGGCCGCTGTTATCGTGCTGCTCATTGCAATTTTCACCACATGGCGGCCTGTGAAGAATCCCGCCACCCAGGAATATATCGTCGGCAGCGGCAATTGCCGGGGCCAGGTGGACACGACACGGTTTTTGGCCGTTGATGATGCCTTTGCCATCGGTGCGGACGAGGACGGCTGGGCCGTGTTCAAAAACCCCGCCAAGGCCCTCCGGGCCCTGCGTGCCCACTACGGTGAGGGCATCTGGGCTGTCCAAAAAGAACTGTATATGCTGCCCCTTACCCCTTACACCTATAATCTCTATGGGATGTACGGCTGGCAGCTTACGGAGGGCACCGAAGAAGAACTGCGGCAGGCGCACTTCGTCGCTGGCTTTGTGGACATCTACGAAAACAGCTTCCAATAAGCGCTCACCCAATGATTTAACAAAAATTCCAATTTTTCATTGCATTAAAGCGAAGCATATTGTATAATTAACAAACAAAACGGAGAAAAACCATGCACTTTTGCGTCGAAAGGAGACCCTTATGCGTTTAGCCGACAAACTGCTCCTCTGCGCCGCGGGCATTTACACCGCCCTGCAATGCGCCCGCATTCTTGATACTTTTCATGACTGGTTTTTTATGGAATACTTTTTTATCGGCACTTTCCTCCTCCTGGCTGCCATTGAGTATTTTAAGCTGCTCCGGGCCTATTTCCGAAAGAAGCGCAAAAATAGCGAAACCGCTGCCTAACCTGTTATGCGTAGGGGCGGGGCTCTGCCCTGCCCGTGAGACTGCCGATAAAGTGGTAGGAATTACGATAACGGTAAGGAGGCGGAGGCCTGTATGAAAAAGAGAAGACACGACATTCCCTGGTGCAGAAAAGAAATCATCCTTGCGTGCATTGTCCTGTATGCAATAGCCCTTGTGTGCGCGTACTACTGGGCCACGGATGCTGAGATGCCGCTCAAGCTGCAAGCTATCCTGATTGCCCTGGGTATAGCTGCACCTACCTGCATTCTTCTGAACCTCAAAAGTATTCTTAAGAATGCAGGAGATTCCGCAGTGCCTCCCCGGGAGTAGAATCTCTCCGCAAGCATTCCCCCTGCCTTCTGCATAGGCAACGACGAAACCGCTTCCTAACCTGTTATGCGTAGGGGCGGGGCTCTGCCCTGCCCGTGAGACTGCCGATAAAGTGGTAGGAATTACGATAACGGTAAGGAGGCGGAGGCCTGTATGAAAAAGAGAAGACACGACATTCCCTGGTGCAGAAAAGAAATCATCCTTGCGTGCATTGTCCTGTATGCAATAGCCCTTGTGTGCGCGTACTACTGGGCCACGGATGCTGAGATGCCGCTCAAGCTGCAAGCTATCCTGATTGCCCTGGGTATAGCTGCACCTACCTGCATTCTTCTGAACCTCAAAAGTATTCTTAAGAATGCAGGAGATTCCGCAGTGCCTCCCCGGGAGTAGAATCTCTCCGCAAGCATTCCCCCTGCCTTCTGCATAGGCAACGACGAAACCGCTTCCTAACCTGTTATGCGTAGGGGCGGGGCTCTGCCCTGCCCGTGAGACTGCCGATAAAGGGGTAGGGCGGGGTGCCCTCACCCCGCCGCCCGGGCTTGCACCGCATTTCTTCTAACCTGTCATTGCGAGGGCGCTCTGCGCCCGTGGCAATCCGTCCCCCACCCGCCGCAAAAAAGCAGCGTGCCGAATGGATCCTTCGGTACGCTGCTTTTTGCGTATTTACTTTCCCTCTGCGGCCTTTTCCGCCGCCGAGGGGACGGCTTTTTCCCGCGTTACGATGGCCGCCGTGATCGCCGCCGTCAGCGGCACCGCCAATATAACGCCGACGCTGCTGGCCACGCCGCTGATGACCTCCGTGGCCACATACGGGGAGCTGATAAGCTGCCGGAGATTCAGCCCCAGGGAGCAAAGGTAGAGGATAAAGGAAAACCCGCTGCCCAAAAAAGCCAGTATCAGCGTGTTGGTCATGGTGCCCACCATGTCCCGTCCGATGTTCATGCCCGAGCGGAAAAGATCACGCCCGCTGCGGCCCGGGGCCACTGCGTGTACCTCCGTCAGGGCCGAGGAGATGCTCATGGCCACATCCATCACCGCCCCCAGGGCACTGATGACCACCCCCGCCACCAGCAGGCCCCGCAGGCCCAGGGGGGTGCCCGTCTGCCGCAGCTGGAGCAGCGGCTCCACATCCGTTAGCCTGAGCCCGTCAATGTGCAGGATTCCCTGTGCCAGCAGGCCGAATAGCAAGGCCAGCGCCGTTCCCGCAATAGTACCCAATGCCGCGCACACGGTTTTCCGGCACACGCCGCCCAGTATGACCATCGTTACAACGGTGATGTATGCGCATACCAAAAATACCGTCACCAGGGTAGGGGCCCCCTTCATCAGCAGCGGGATCAGCACATAGAATAGGCACGCCAGTGTCACCGCCAGGGCAATCAGGGACTTAGCGCCCACCTTGCCGCCCACGGCCACCGTCACCAGCAGGAATAGCCCCACGATCACCGCCAGACCCACTGCCCGGTTGTATTCGTATACCGTGGCCGTGTGGGTCCCGTCCGCGTAGGTGGAGATCAGCAGCACCGCCGACTGTCCCACCTGCAGCGGCTGGCCGTACAGCGGCCCCACAAAGTTGGACACCTGCATGGTCTCACCCTTGTATTGCCCTGTGCGCACCGTGGCCAGCAGCAGCTGCTCACCCCGGTATCCTCCGTCGGAAACCTCGTCCGTCTCGGTGTTGTCGGCCAAAACATCCGTAATCACGCCCCGCTCATATTCGGCGTAATCCTCGCCCCGGCTCTGGGACGGCTCCCGGCTCACCGCCGCCGCCCGCACAGCGAAAAACAGCACCGCCGCCGCCGCCAGGATCAGGCAGCTCAGCCGGTTTTTGCGCCACCAGTCCCGTGCCTCCGGTCTTGTGCTTTTTCCCTTGACTTTCTTCATAGGGGAGACCTCCGTGTCTTTTTTTTCAGCATAGCAATTTCTCCCCCCGATGTCAAGGAGGCTGCCGATAAAGTGGCAGAACTTGCGATAACGGTACGGAGGGAGACCCGGAAAGGGCGTCCCTCTCCATTGCGGAGACGGAATCCGGCGAACGAATTTGGATATTTTCCACAATATAAACGATGTTTTCCCTCTGTTTTTCACTAAAATAAAAAACCGGTGGCAATCCCTATCCGAATATGGTAAAATATCCTCATTACCACGAAAAGTTTGCTCTCGTTTCCCGGCATCCTTCACAGCCTGCTGTCCTGGTCGACGGAATTCCAAGTAGCATTTCTTGCAGCGGTTGTGCAGGGTCGTCTCCCCACGCAGTTGGGGCAGGCGGCTTTTTCTGTCTCTGCGTACTTCACGCAGGCTTTACAAAAGAGCGGTTTCGGATTTTTCATAGTGGCTTTATGATGAAAGAACGGACCCGCCTGCCCGGACCGGGGGCAGACCGCCGTGCAAAATGAAAAGGAGGGATCATATTTGAAAATGAGAGGACATAGCAGACGGCTTCTGTCCGTTCTGCTGGCGCTGGTCATGCTGCTGTCGCTGCTGCCCACAGCGGTGCTTGCGGCAGACCCGACGCCCGGCACATGGAAAAAGATCGCTTTTGCCGATATTACGGCAGACGATACCATTGCCATTACCATGACCAAGGACAAAACCACTTGGGTACTGCCCAATGATGGTACTGCCCAAAAGGCCGCTTCGGCCATTACCGGTACGGTCAGCGGCGATACCCTGACTACCACAAGTGAATCTCAGTTCAGCTGGAAGGTCATTAAATCAACTGACACATTCCAGCTCGTTTCTGCTTCCGACAACACAAAGTACCTGTACTCTACAGACAAGAACAACGGCATCCGCCAGGGAAAGGGTGAAAGCCGTGATTGGAAGGTAGACGCCACCTCCGGCTATTTGTTCAATGTCGCACAAAAGCGCTATGTGGGCGTCTATAATCAGCAGGATTGGCGCAGCTACACCTCGCTACACACCAATATTGCCGATCAGACCCTGAACTTCTGGAAGCTGGAGACTACTTCCGCCCGCCAGAGCGGCATCGTCACAGACCTGACCACCCTGCAGGACGGCGACAAGGTGGTCGTATTCAACCCCTCTGTCAAAAAGGCCATGTCCGCCACAGCGGTAGCCACTTATTACCGTGCCGGTGTGGATGTGACCCTGGATGCCGCCAATAAGCTCACCGGCTACGGCAATACCGAGCTGTGGACCCTGGGCATCAAGGACGGCAAGTATACCTTTACCACCGCCGACAATAAGAAGCTCTCCATGGGTGCCAGCTTTGCCAGCATCCCTCTGGATGATGTGAATACCCAGTGGACCATCACCGCCGCTGCTACCGAGGGCTGCTTCTACATCAAGAATGCCGTTCGGGGCAACGCCCTCAAGTGGTATTCCGACAAGGGCAATTTCAGCTCCCAGAAATCCGTCAGCACCACTGACGAAGCTCTGTTTGCCCAGCAGCTCTACCTGGTAGTAGATGGCGGCGGCTCCGACCAGCCCTCCGCCGGTCTCCCCAACCCCGGCGACCAGGTGGTCATCTACAATCAGAATGCCCAGGCTGTTCTGGCTGCGCAGAACGATAATGCGACCAGTCCCGCCATCAACAAGGCCGCCGCCACCATTAAAGACGGCAAGGCTGCCTGCGCCAACGGCGCCGCCGTGTTCACCGTGGAAAAGAGCGGAGACTACTACCGTTTCCATAACAAGACCTACGGCTATCTCTGCGCGGGCGGCACCGGCAACAACGCTTTTTATAGCGCCACCGCCAGCGACGATACCGATTGGCTCCTGCGCACCTGCTCCGGCGGCGTAGGCGGCTACGAGATGGAGCACCGCACCGCCAAATTTAGCGGCAAATACAGTCAGTGGCTGGAGTATTACAGTGACAGCTTCAAGGTCTATTCCATGTATAATGTCACCGACTACACCATCTACTCCTTCTCCTTCTACCCCGTGGGGCCGGGCACAATTACGGACGGCGTCGTGAATAACCCCGCCGTGGTCCTGGGCGACCTGCCCGATGCCTATGTGGGCACGGACTATTCTTTCCCCTTCACCGTGGACGCCCCCTTCGGCGTGCGGGGTGACATCACCGCCAAGCTCAATGGCACCTCCCTCAGCGTCACGAAGGGCGAGGATGGCACCTACACCGTCACCATCCCCGCCGCCTCCGTCACGGGCGATAAGCTCACCGTGAACATCAAGGGCATGGACAATAAGTATATTCCCATCTCCGCCGCCGCTGAGATCACCGTCAAGGACGAGCCCGTCCTTGCTGATCCTACCCCCGCCCGGGGCAGCCAGACCGGCGAGAATAAGCGCCCCACCATCTCTGTGGCCCTGGATAATGCCGGCCAGAACCCCACCGTCACCATGACCGTGGGCGGCAAGACCGTGACAGCCACCTATGAAAGTGGCCGCGTCACCTACACCCCCGCTGCCGACCTGCCCCAGGGCCGTACCGAGGTCACGGTGACTGCCAGGCGCGCCGATGGCAAGAGTGCTGACATCACCTGGTTCTTCACCGTGGGCGCCACGAAGTATCAGCACTACTTCGGCCAGCTCCATAGCCATACCCAGTATTCCGACGGTGCCAGCACCCTGACCGACGCGCTGCACTATGTGGAGAATCTGCCTGCCAGCGCCAATGTGCAGTTCGTGGCCTTCACCGACCACTCCAACTATTTCGACTCCTCCTCCAGTCCCAATGTGGAGGCCGCCCTCTATGACACCTCCCTGGTCAAGGATTCCGATGCCAGCCACAGCTGGAAGACCTACAAGGACACCATCGCCAAGTTCAACGAGGACAACGCCGGCAGCATGGTAGCCATCGGCGGCTTCGAGATGACCTGGTCCGGCGGCCCCGGCCATATCAACACCTTCAATACCCCCGGCATCGTCTCCCGCAACAATAAGACCCTGAATAATAAGACCGATGATGCGGGCATGAAGGCCTATTACGCCCTGCTGAGTCAGGCCGAGGGCGCAAACTCCATCAGCCAGTTTAACCACCCCGGCACCACCTTCGGCAACTTCAAGGATTTCAACTACTGGGATCCCGTCATCGACAGCCGTATGTACATGGTGGAGGTGGGTAACGGCGAAGGTGCCATCGGCGCCGGCGGCTACTATCCCAGCTATGAGCAGTACATCATGGCGCTGGATAAGGGCTGGCACCTGGCCCCCACCAACAACCAGGATAACCACAAGGGCAAGTGGGGCAATGCCAACGATGCCCGGGATGTTATCCTCACCGACGATTTCAGCGAGCAGGGCATCTACGAGGCCATCCGCGCTCTGCGTATGTATGCCACCGAGGATAAGAATCTGGAGCTGACCTACACCGTCAACGGGCTTATGATGGGCTCCAGCATCACCGAGATCCCCGATAAGCTGAATGTCGAGGTCACCGTCAACGATCCCGACGCCTCCGACTCCATCGCCAAGGTGGAGGTGGTGGCCAACTCCGGTAAGGTGGCCTACACCTGGGATAATGCCGCCCAGCTCAGGAGCGGCAAGCTCTCCGCCACTCTGGACCCCAGCTACAGCTACTACTTCATCCGTGTCACCCAGAAAGACGGCGACCTGGCCGTCACCTCCCCTGTGTGGGTGGGCGAGAGCCTGAAGCTGGGTATCTCCAACATGGTCTGCGGTACCGCCACCCCCGTCACCGACGAGGAGCTGACTCTCACCACCACCTTCTTCAATAGTGAGGATAGCGATGCCACCATCAAGTCCCTGACCTACAGCATCGGCGGCACCGTCATCGGCACCGATAAGACCGGCTATACCCTCGCCAAGAGCAGCACCCTGGATGTGCCCTTCAAGTATACCCCCACCGCCGCCCGGGTCTTTACCGTGCAGGTCACCGCCGTGGTGGAGCAGGGGAATAACGAGTACACCTTCACCAAGACCGTCGGCCTGGATGTTCTGAATGCCGACTCCCTGGTCTACATCGGCATCGACGCCTCTCATTATAATGAGTATGTGTCCGGCAACTATAAGGACAGCATGGGCAACTTCGGCAATCTTGCCGCAGACCACAGCGTCCGTACCGTCCAGCTGAACACCGGTGCGGATCTCATCGCCGCCTGCTCCAATCCCAAGTATAAGGCTCTCATCCTCACCGCCCCCAGCCGCCGCCTGGCGGATGCCCAAAAGGACCCCAAGACCTACTCCGATGCGGAGCTCAAGGCCCTGGCCGACTTCAACGCCGCCGGGGGAACGGTCATCCTGGCCGGCTGGAGCGACAACTATGAGAACTACGAGGTCATTCAGAAGAATCCCGCCATCAAGCATATGGCCGAGACCCAGAACGATGTGCTGAAGGCCCTGGGCTCCAGCCTCCGCATCAGCGACGATGCTACCTACGATGATGTTCGCAGCGCCGCCGACGGTGTGGATAAGTGGAGACTCTACTTCAGCACCTATAACACGGATAACTTCCTCACAAGCGGCGTCATCGTGGACGCTGACCACCCCTACGACAAGCTGTACACCGAGCGCTTCAGCCACTACGGCGGCGCCTCCATCTATGCCGTGGATGCCGGCGGCAATCCTACCTCCGCTCTCCCCGCCACCGTATCCCCTGTGGTCTACGGCCACGCCACCACCTATTCAATCGATGTGGATAAGGACGGCAAGGGCGGCGCAGGCACCCCCAAGTACACCTATGCCGCCAACGACAACCGCCTGCTGGTCATGGCCACCGAGCAGCTGGCGGGCAAGGGCCTCATCGTGGTCTCCGGCGCGGCCTTCATGTCCAACTTCGAGGTCCAGGCCCAGCTGGATAACGGCGCTGAGAAGAACTATTCCAACTATCGCATCTGCGAGAATCTGGTCAGTTATCTCAACCCCGTGCAGCTCAGCACCATCGACCAGATCCATCAGCAGCCCGAGGAGGGCTTCAAGTACACCGTGGAGGGCATCGTCACCTCCAACGCCTCCGGTCACGATAAGGATACCGCCTTCTTCGATTGCATCTATATCCAAGATGAGACCGGCAGCATCAACTGCTTCCCCGTGGCAGGGGACTTCAAGATCGGTGACAGGGTCCGTGTCAGCGGCACCACCAGCTCCTATCAGGGCGAGCGCCAGCTGGCTGTGACCAAGATCGAGAAGATCGATGACGGCACCCCCGTTACGCCCTTGACCGTCACCTCCACCCAGGTCAACGACGGCTCCGTTTTGGGCCGGTTGGTCACCCTCAAGGGTATCGTCACCGCCATCGAGATGGCCGAGGGCAAGGTCCAGACCATTCTGGTCCGGGATTCTCAGGGCAAGGTAGCCCGGGTGTTCATCGACGGCTATATCTGTCCCGAGAGCGAGGTGCAGAACCTGAAGGTGGGCTGCGCCATCGAGGCCACCGGCCTTGCCTCCTATGACAATACCTTTGTCCTTTCCGATGGCACCGCCATGGCCCCCCGTATCCGTATCAGCAACCGCGCGGATGTGATCTGCACGGATCACACCCATGCTTTCGGCGCCTGGACCGTCACCACCCCCGCCACCTGTACCGCCTCCGGTGCGGAGACGCGTAAGTGCGCCTGCGGCGAAACCGAGACCCGTCTCCTCCCGGCCACGGGCCATACGGACGCCAATAAGGACGGTAAGTGTGACCTCTGCGGCCAGATCCTCACTCCCGCCACCGGCGACACCATGCACCTGACCCTCTGGCTCAGTCTCATGGCTCTCACCGCCCTGGCCGGTGTGGCGCTCACCCGGCAAAAAAAGCGCCGGGCCTGACCCCCGGGCCTGACCCCAAGGCAAAATGAAAAAGAGGGCGCATCCGAAATGCCCCTCCCATAAGTAGCAGAAACGGTGTAACCCTTGCGGTTGCACCGTTTCTGCGTCATCATGTCAAAAAAGTCTCGCAGAGTTTGCCGCCCGCAGGCGGCAAAGAAATAAAATCATTTTCTCTCGCGACATGTGCGTGAGAGAAAATTCCTCTCAGGCTGCCAGTGTGGAATTTGTGCGTCTACGGCGCACAAATTATGCGCGCAGCAGACTGCAAGCCTTTTGTCGGAAAAACCCGGAGGGTTTTTCGACGGCCTTGCAGAAACGGTGTAACCCTTGCGGTTGCACCGTTTTTGCGTCATCGTGTCAAAAAGCCTGTTCACCCCGCTGTAATATTACACCTCGTCTCCCTTTGGTGCATTCTGTATAGGGATACGCTCCTTCGTAACCGGGGCATAGCGGATAAGGCTCCCGCCCTCCAGGTCCTCCCGGTGCATATCCACGCCGATAATGCGGTGGTTATCATAGGTGGTGTAGTAGTAAATGCCCCGGTCTGTGTTGCAGCAGGAGGTATAAAGAGTGATCTCGTATTTTCCCTCTCCCAGATGGCAGCAGCCGCGCTGCTGGTCCACGGAGCCGAGAATGTGGAAGAACTGGCTGACGCTCTCCTCCTCGCTCTCTCCGCACCGGGAATTCAGCTTCGTAAAGGCCACCCGAACAAACCGGGATTGGGACGAAAGATCTCCCGGCAGTCCCAGAGCGCCCATACCACGGCTGTACTGCGGCAGTGACAGGCCCGGCCCGAAGGTAGCCTCCACAGGGTCGGCGGAGAGGTGGCGGTAGTTGGCCAGGTTTTGCATCTGCATGGGAAACGGCGGGTTGTTGGTGAGAACGCCCACGGGATTCTCGTAAATCATCAGTCCCTCCGCCACGGATTCCACGGTAAGGGAGCGCTCCCGGTCGGCAATGAGCCAGTGCAGCTGGGCCGCAGGCAGCCCGGGGCGGAAGGGCGTGTCCAGGATATTCATGCACTCCAGGCGCTTCCGAGCCTCCGCCACAGAGGCGCATTGGCTCAGCAGCCAGGGGATCAGCTCAAACTGGGCGATATTTTCCTTGCCCGGGGCGTGGGGATGGTAGCAGGCGTTGCCCACGAAGTTCAGTCCCGCTATGGCAAGCCCCTTTTCGTTGACCGCGTCGTAAAAAAGGGGCGTGTCTTCCATCACGCAGGCCATACCGATCATGGCGTAGTGACGGGTCTGGGTCTCCTGCTCCAAATAGTGCAGGGGATAGCTCCGGGGCAGGATCACCACCTGGTCTCCGTAGGAAAATTCATAGTCCAGTGTGCGCCCAAAATAGAAGTCCTTTGAGCGAAAAGCGGCAGCGGTACACATAAACAGTTCCTCCTCTGTTCGGTCTCGGCATCCGGAAGCCCTGCAAAGCTCCGGGGTGGAGTCGTGGGCCTGCAATGCTTACTTATATTATACCGGGCTGTCAATAACGCAATCGGCACGGAAAAAGACTTTTTTGCCCCGATGCAGCACAGGGGATCGGGCCTTCTCCCTAAAAAACACAGTGTTGATTGGGTTTAATAAAGCGTTTATATAAAAATACCCCCAAATTTTCGAGTATAAACACCTTTGAGAACGGGAATATTTTACAATAAATTTACATACAGGCTATTTTCATAGCCGAAAAAAGGAGGCGCATCTCATGAGAAAAGAAACTATAAGCGACCTGACAACGGAAAAAACAGAACTAAAGCGAGAAATAGGTGCCTTTGGTGGTGTTAGCATTATTGCTGGTATCATGATCGGCTCCGGTATCTTCTACCTGGGTGCCTATGTGCTGCAGCGTGTAGGTATGAACAGCGGTCTGGCTCTGCTGTGCTGGATCATCGGCGGTGTCATTTCCCTGTTTGGCGGTCTGGCCTATGCGGAAATGGGCGCGGCAATGCCCCAGTCCGGTGGCCGTGTGGTCTACCTGAATGAGGCTTATCATCCCATCGTGGGCTTCATGAACGGCTTTGTGGATTGGCTCATCGGCGGCCCCGGTTCCGTGGCTGCTCTGGCCCTGGCTCTGATGGGCGTGTTCCAGCCCATTTTCCACCTCAGCGACTTCGGCTGCAAGATTGCCGCCGTTGTACTCATCTTCGGTATCACCGCCTATAACATGGTGGGCGTTAAGCTGGCCTCCGTGGTGCAGAATGTCTCCATGATTGCCAAGATGGTGCCCATTGCCATCATTCTGCTGGCAGCCCTGTTTGTCGGCCATGTTACCCCCGACCTGTCCTTTGGCTCTGCCAGCGTCTATGCCGCCGAGAACAACACCAATGTTTTCAGCATGATCGCCTTGGCCGTTGTGGCCTCCCTCTGGGCCTATGAGGGCTGGACCAACCTGAACACTGTGGCCGAGGAAATGAAGAACCCCCGCAAGAATCTGCCCCTGGCCCTTATCATCGGCATCGGCGGCGTTACGATTCTCTACGCCCTCTTCAACTTTGCCATCATGAAGGTTCTGCCCCACGAGGAGATCGCCTCCATGATCGACGCCGGCGACCTGTATCTGGGTACGGCGGCTGCTAAGAAGCTGCTGGGCAGCGCAGGTGCCGTGGTGGTTACCGTGGGCATGGTTCTGGCCATGTTCGGCAGCATGAACGGCCTCATCCTGGCCCAGCCCAGAATGTACTATGCCATGGCCAAGGAGGGCCACTTCTTCAAGAGCTTCACCAAGCTGAATAAGCAGAAGATCCCCTATGTGCCCGTCCTTGTCCAGGCTGTCATCTCCAGCGCCCTGGTGCTGCTGCGTAACCTGAGCGAGCTGACCGACATGGTGGTGCTGAGCAACATGCTCTTCAATGTCTTGATCGTTCTGGCTGTGCCCATCCTGCGCAAGAAGTTCCCCAATATCGAGCGTCCCTACAAGGTGTGGCTCTATCCCGTGTCCATCATCTTCACCGCCATCGTGTTCCTGGCCCTGTTCGTCAACTCCGCCATTGAGAATCCCGTCCTGGGCTCCATCGGCTTCACCGTGCCCGCTCTCGGCGCCGTTGTTTACCTGATCTTTGACCGTAAGCTGAAGAAGGAAGCGGCGGAGAATAAGGAGGCTAATGATGGCTGAGCTGTATTATAATGCCAAGGTCTATGTGGAAAAGGGTCATTATGAGCAGGCAGTTTTGGTTGAGGACGGCATCATCCGCCGCATAGGCAGCAGCGATGCCCTGCTCTCCGAAGCCCCTGCCGACGCCGTCCGGGTGGACTGCGGCGGCCGGACCATGATTCCCGGTCTCAATGATTCTCATATGCATTTTGCCCAGTTCAGCGAGACGCTGAATCAGGCCCGGATTGCCGATGTAAAGTCCATCGGGGAGCTGATCGAGGTGTGCCGCAAGTTTGCCCAGGAGCACCCCCAGCGTGTGAAAAACGGTCTCCATGCCATCGGCTGGAACCAGGACTATTTCACCGACGGCGGCCGCCTGCCTGACCGGCACGACCTGGACAAGATCAGCACCGACTATCCCATCGTGCTGGAGCGCGTCTGCGGACACATTGTTTCCGTCAACAGCAAGCTCCTGGAGATCCTGCAAAGCACCGGCGAGATAAACAAGTGCAAGGGCGAGGACTGCCTCACCGATGAAAACGGCGTGCCCAACGGCATCTTCACCGGCAACGGCTGCAACATCGCCAAGCGTCTTATCCCGGAGTTCACCCTGGAGGAGCGCCATGAGTTCATGAGGGATGCCATGGACTATGCGGTTTCCCACGGTCTCACCAGCGTTCAGAGCAACGATGTGGGCACCACCTTCCTGGATACCCCCGCTGCCTTCCGCCTGCTGCACGAGATGTATGATAACGGCGAGGGCAAGGTTCGCTATCGCCATCAGGTCTGCTTCAACAACCTGAAGGATTTCGAGGAGTACCTGACCCATGGCGAGTACGCCGTGGGCGAGTATAAGAAGGGCTCCTGGCTCACCCTGGGCCCCCTGAAGCTGTTCAAGGACGGCAGCCTGGGCGCCCGCACGGGTCTCATGTCCCAGGGCTATGTGGACGATCCGGAAAACCACGGCCTGGAGTGGATCAGCGTGGAGGATATGGACCGCTACTGCCAGCTGGCAAAGAAGCATAATCTGCAGGTGATCACCCACTGCATCGGTGACGAGGCCGTGCGCCGCACCGTGGGGTGCTATGAGCGGGCCTTCGTGGACGGCAAGAACAAGCTCCGCCACGCCGTTGTCCACTGCCAGATCACCGACCGCGCCCTGCTGGAGCGCATTGCCAAGGACGACATTCTGGTGTTTGCCCAGCCCATTTTCCTGGATTACGACATGAACATCGTGGAAAAGCTGTGCGGCAAGGAGCTGGCCTCCACCTCCTACGCCTTCGGCACCCTTCTGCGCATGGGCGTGCATCTGTCCTACGGCACCGACTGTCCTGTGGAGGACTGCAACCCCTTCACCAATATCTACATGGCCGTTACCCGCAAGGATAGACAGGGCCGTCCCGCAGGCGGCTTCTATCCCGGCGAGTGCGTGGATGTGGAAACGGCTATTGACGCCTACACCAAGGAGAGCGCCTACGCGGAGTTCCAGGAGGATGTCAAGGGCCGCCTGATGCCCGGCTATTATGCGGACATGGTCCTGCTGGATCGGGATATTTTCACCGTGGATCCCATGGAGATCAAGGACATCCTGCCCGTAATGACCATTGTGGGCGGCAAGGTAGTTTATAAGAAGTAACGATTACGAAAAGCGACAGGGCTGCTCGTTCAGTGCGTATGTTTGTGCGAGCTGAACGGGCGGCCCTCTTGTCGCATAAGCAAGAAAATAGGAGGAAATAAGATTATGGGCGTAGAGAGCAGATACGGCCTGACCTTCGGCTACATGGAGCACGGTCAGCGCAACCTCATTACCGATGTGCCGGGTGTTCGTGTGGGCCAGGTGACCATCCACGACGGGGAGATACATACCGGCGTTACCGCCATCATTCCCCACACAGGGGATGTGTTCCACGAGAAGTGCCTGGCCGGGGCTCATGTTATCAACGGCTTCGGCAAGAGCGTCGGTCTGGTCCAGGTGCAGGAGCTGGGCACTTTGGAGACCCCCATTTTGCTGACCAATACCCTGTCCGTGGGCACCGTGTCCACGGCACTGGTGGAGTATATGCTGGAGCGAAACGACGACATCGGCCTGGATGCAGGCACGGTCAATTCCCTGGTCATGGAGTGCAACGATGCCCGCCTCAGCGACATCCGCGGCCTGCATGTCACCAAGGAGCACGCCCGTGCAGCCCTGGCGGCAGCATCGGAGACCTTTGCCGAGGGTGATGTGGGCGCCGGCGCCGGCATGGTGTGCTACTCCCTCAAGGGCGGCATCGGTTCCGCCTCCCGGCTTTGCCATCTCTATGGCGAGACCTACACCGTGGGCGCCCTGGTAATGACCAACTTCGGCACCCTGCGTGACCTGCGTGTGGCAGGGGACCCGGTAGGCGAGCGGCTGTACCAGCAGGAGCAGTCGGAGCTGAAGGATAAGGGCAGCATCATCATAGTCCTGGCCACCGATGTTCCCCTGTCCTCCCGCCAGCTGGAGCGTGTGGCCAAGCGTGCCCAGTCCGGCATTGCCCGCACCGGCGGCATCTCCGGCAACGGCAGCGGCGAGATCGCTCTGGCCTTCACCACGGGCAACAAGCTGGCCCATTACAGCAGCGACCGGCTGGAATCTATCCGCCTGGTCTACGAGGAGGATATCGACGAGGTGTTCCGGGCGGCCATTGAGAGCGTAGATGAGGCCATCATCAGCTCCATGCTCCACGCCTCCGCCGTAACGGGCCGGGCAGGCAACCACTATAAGAGCCTGGCCGACCTCTATAAGCCCGGAGAAAAGTCCGAAAAGTAAGAGGAAATCGCCATGAAAAAGAGTATAGGCATCATCGGCGGCATGGGCCCCCTGGCCACAGCAGACCTGTTCGAGAAGATCATCCACGCCACGGACGCCGCCCGGGATCAGGATTTTCCCCATGTGATCGTGGACTGCAATACGGACATTCCCGACCGCACCGCGGCCATTCTCAGCGGCGGCGAGGACCCGGTGCCCCAGCTGGTGCGCTCGGCCCACGCCCTGGAAAGGGCCGGGGCCCAGGTGCTGGCCATGCCCTGCAACACCGCCCACTGGTTTTATGACGAGCTTTGCCGGCACACCGACCTGCCGGTGCTGCATATGCTCCGCCTGACGGCGGACAGCCTGGAGCGGGAGGGCATAGGCACCGTGGGCCTCCTGGCAACAGACGGCACCATACGCACCGGTATTTATGAGACGCTTCTGGCGGACCGGGGTATAAAGGTCGTCAAGCCCGATGCCGTGGGGCAGCGCCGGGTCATGTCCGCCATCTATGACGGGGTGAAGGCCGGAAACCTGGCCGCCATTGACATCCCGGCCCTGCGGCAGACCCTGGATGCTATGCTTGAGCAGGGAGCGGAGCGCTTTGTCCTGGGCTGCACGGAGCTGCCCATAGTCTTTTCTCAGTGCGCCCTGGCGTATTCCGTAGCGGACCCCACGCAGATCCTGGCCGAAGCCGCCGTGGCCTTTGCCGGTTATCCCGTTAAAAAGCTCTACTAAGGAGGCCCCTCTATGCGTATTTTGCTTAATAATGCAGAGCGCCTTTGCGCCGACCCCACCCTGCTCGCCCAAAAGGCGGAGCGCTTCGGCGTTCCCGGGTGCAGCGTGGCTCTGATACGGGGCGGGGAGCCGTTTGGCTCCGTCACCTGCGGCGTTCGCGGCCAAGGGGGCGAGGGGGTAACGGAGGACACGCTCTATGAATGTGCGTCTCTGACCAAGCCCCTGTTTGCTGTGCTTGCGCTGCAATTAGCGGACAAGGGTCTCCTGTCTTTGGATGAGCCGGTGGCCGCCCAGCTGGGAGGCATCCCCTGGTCCGAGGAGGCAGACTTCGATAAAATCACCCCCCGCCACATTCTCAGCCACGGCTCCGGCCTGCCCGATTGGCACAGCCGCCCCATGCCCATGCTCTTTGCCCCGGGCACGGCCTTCGGCTATTCCGGCCAGGGCTACTATCTGCTGCAGCATTTGGCGGAAAAGCGCACGGGCAAGACCCTGCCGGAGCTGTTTGAGGAGCATATTTTCGTCCCCTTCCGCATGAGCCGCTCCGCCGTGCTTTGGACTCCCTCCGTGGGGAGTGCCATCTCTGTGGGCTTCGATGCGGCGGGAAAACCCTGCCGGGTGCGCAGCGGCGTTGACCTTACAGGCAATGCCCCCGAGCCCAACGCCGCCTGGTCGCTGTATTCCTGCGCCTCGGACTATGCCCGGTTCCTCATCGGCCTGCTTCGCTGCCGGGGCTGGCTGCGGGAGAGCACCTATCAGCAGATGGGCTCCGTGCAGAACATCGCCGATGAGGCCATTGCCTGGGGCCTGGGCGTGGGTCTGGTGCGCAAGCATCCCGACCTCCAGTGGCACTGGGGCGATAACGATGGGTTCAAGTCTCTGGCCCTGTGGGATAAAGGGACCGGAGACGGTCTTGTGGTCCTCACCAATAGTGACCGAGGTCTCTCCCTGTGCTATGACCTGGCAGCCCAGCTGACCGATGCGGACTTTTTGGAGGACATGGCCGCCTTTATCGAAACGGCGGAGTAAAGAGACTTTAAGGCTGCCAGTGCATAATTTGTCCGTCACAGGCGGACATATTATGCGCGCAGCAGACTGCAATCCTTTCGTCGGAAAAACCCGGAGGGTTTTTCGACAGTCTATCAGCGTGGCGAAAAGACTTTTTCACCACGCTGATACTTCCTTTTCCCCTTGGGATATGCTATACTGAGCCATAGAAAGAATAGGTCTGCGGATACGGCAGCAGAGACGGGCGCGTGCCTCCCCATAAATGGGGCCTTCCCCCGGGTGCCGCTGTTTTTGAAGAGGTTTGAGAAATTAAAAAACGCCGTTCGGCGTCTCAAAGTGCCGTCGGGAAAGCCCGACCCGTTTGCCGCCGCAGAGATAGGAGCAAATGTCATGGACCAAAGAGACCTTCTCATTAAAAACGGAAAGATCCTCTGTATGGACGGGGGCCGGTGCGCCGACTGGCTGCTGACCCATGACGGCAAGATCTCCCGTTTGGGCGTGGGAGACTGCAGGCCGGAGTATATCTCCGGCACGGTGCAGACCATTGATGCCAAGGGCCGCACGGTTCTGCCCGGCTTTATCGATAATCATTTCGAGGTGGTCCGGTTGGGGCTGGAGTGCGGCTGTGTGGACCTCTCTCCCGCCCGGAATTACGAGCAGATGGGCCAGATCCTCCGCCGGGAGGCCGCAAAGCGCAGCGTGATCACGGCCTATCATCTGGACAGCAGCTGCCTGGAGGAAAAGGCCCTCCCGGACCGCCGGGTCCTTGACCGCTACTGTGCCGATAAGCCGGTGCTGATCTTTTCCCTGGACCGCCATACCATCATGCTCAATACGGTGGGCATTCTCTATTATAAGATCCCCTTTACCCTCCCGGGGATCCAAACGGATGCAAACGGCATTCTCACGGGTATTTTCACCAACCAGGCGGAAAACCGCCTGGAGAGCAATGTGATGGATACCCATTCCTATGACGATTTTGATAAGGCGGCGGCCCTGGGTTCAAAAATGGCCCTGTCCTACGGCGTGACCACCGTGGCCGCTATGGAGTGCCGGGGTGCCCAGGCGGAGCAGGCCCCTCTGCGTGCCAGCGATTTTTTGGTGCGCTATAAGGACCGCTATCCGCTGACCATAGAGATTTTCTATCAGACCACCGAGTGTAAGCGCGCCCTGGAGCAGGGCCTGAAGCACATCGGCGGCGCGCTGTATATCGACGGCACCATGGGCGGCCGGTCTGCCGCTCTGTCCTTCGACTATGCCGATGCTCCCCACAAGCGCGGCTGGGTCTATCTGACCCGGGACGCCCTGACCCAGTTCACCATGGAGTGCTGCCAACACGACCTGCAAATCGGCTTTGACGCCATCGGGGACATGGCCATCGAGGCGGTGCTCCAGGCTTTGGAGGCCGCTGCGGAGAAATACGATGTCCCTGCCATGCGCCACCGAATCGAGCATGCGGAGCTGATTACCCCCTCTCAGATGGAGCGGGCCGCCCGTCTGGGAGTGATCCTGTGTATGCAGCCCGGCTATGAGGGGCTGTGGGGCTATCCCGGAGGTATGTATCAGCAGCGCCTGGGCGCCCATTACGGCACCACCAACCGCTTCCGCCGCATCATCGACAGCGGCATAACGGTTTGCGCAGGGGCCGACCCACCCGTCACCCATATCAATCCCCTTCTGGGGATCCATTACGCCGTGAATCACCCTGTTCCTGCCAACAGCGCCACCCTCCAGGAGGCCCTGGAGATGTACACCGTTAACGGGGCCTATGCGCTTTTCCTGGAAAAGCAAAAGGGCAGCCTGCGGGAGGGCATGGATGCGGACATCGTCATCCTGGATCGCGACATCACACAGACGGACCCGCAGCAGCTGAAGGAAGTCAAGGTGGACATGACCATTAAGGATGGCCGTGTCGTGTTTAACAGAATGGCAAGCCTATGTTAAGTATTACATTTATGGGGCAGACACAGTTTCTGCTGGACGGCGTGGATGTAAGCGGGCAGATCAGCAGCAAGTCCGCCGCCATCCTGGCGCTGATTTTGATGAACAGCTCCCGCCAAATGCGCCGCAGCGACCTCATCGGTTTTCTCTGGGGCGAGAGCGAGGACGATGCCGCCAAATATAATCTCCGCTTTAACCTCTGGCAGATCAAAAAGACCCTTGTGCAGGCGGACGGAGAGCCGTTCTTGCTGGTGAGCAAGGATGTGGTCGGGATCAATCCCCACTTCAGCTTCCGCTGCGACATTGTGGAAATCGAGCAGGCCGACCCCGAAACCATGGACTCCATAGGGGAGCTGAAGCACCTGCTGTCGCTTTTCCGGGGCGATTTTCTTGAAAATTGCAGCCTGCACAACTGCGACGGCTTCCTGGAGCATATCATTCTGCGCCGGTACTATCTGGAAAACCGAAAGCTGGTGGTCTATCACCGGCTGATTCACCTGACCTATGAGAATAAGCTCTATGACGACTGCCTGCAGCTCCTGTCCGCCTGCGAGGAAATAGACCCCTATAACGAGGACATTGTGCAGATACGCCTGGAGATTTTGCTGCAGCGAAACGCCCGGCGGGAGGCCGCCCAGTACTATCAGATGTTTTACAGCCGTCTGCTGCGGGATGTGGGCGTGGAGCCGTCGGCGAAGCTGCAGGAGCTGAGCAAGCACCTGCACCTGCAGGAGAGCAAGGAGCCCCGGGGCCGTGTGCTGCATTTGGAGGTCTGCACCGTTCCGTCCCTGCCCGGGGGCTGGATGTCCCAGGTGCTGCGGGCCCTTTACGGGTGCGGCCAGGTCAACTGGGCCGATTACCTGACGGCGCAGCAGCTTTCCGACCTGGCGTATTTCCGGCCCGAGCTGGGAGAGTGCCTCTGCGCCCCGGTGCCCCTGGTGCGGATAGCCGAGGCGTTCATGGATCTCATCTGCGCCCTTTGCGCGGGAGACTCCATCCAAAAACTGGAAATTCAGTCTGTAAACGGCGCCCCCCTGGATGACCTCAGCCGGGATATAGCCGCCGTCCTTCAAATGAAATGCGGGCGCAGCCTTGTGCTGCTGTAAGCCCGCGCTCCTCTGCTCCCCGACCCGCACTGCGCAGGCCGGGGAGCAGGCGCTTTATGCCTGGGGGCAAAACGGGACGGGCGGGGCTGCTTCGTCACCGAATGCGTCACCGCTTCCGTCCCAAATCCGTCACCGCAGCTGCACCAAACCGCACCAAATGGCACCGATGTTCACCCCCCTTACAAAACTGTCACAGCCCTGTCACCCGAAGCGATGGCGGAGCGGCCCGGTTTGCCGTAAAATAAGCCTGTAAATCAGATTTCGGAGGTTTAATATGGAAATTTTAAAGGTTAACGAAGTGAAAAAAACCTATACCTCCCGCTTTGGCGGCAACCGGGTCCAGGCCCTGAAGGGCGTGACCTTTTCTGTGCAGGAGGGGGAGTATGTGGCCATCATGGGCGAGTCCGGCTCCGGCAAAACCACCCTGCTGAATATCCTGGCGGCCCTGGACAGGCCCACGGCGGGAGAGGTGCTTTTGTCGGGCAAAAACCTGGAGACCATCCCCGAGGGGGACCTGGCCGCCTTCCGCCGGGACAACCTGGGCTTTGTATTCCAGGAGTTTAACCTGCTGGATACTTTCTCCATTGAGGACAATATCCTCCTGCCCTTGGTTTTGGCGGGAAAAGCTGTGCAGCAGATGCAGCAGACCCTGCTGCCCCTGGCCCGGTCTCTGGGCATTGAGGACATCCTGCACAAGTTCCCCTATGAGGTATCCGGCGGCCAAAAGCAGCGTGCCGCCGTGGCCCGGGCCATGATCGCCGGACCCAAGCTGCTCTTGGCGGACGAGCCCACCGGGGCCTTGGATTCCGCGTCCTCGGCGGACCTTTTGCGGATGTTTGAAAAGGTCAACGGCCAGGGTCAGACCATCCTCATGGTCACCCACTCCGTGGATGCCGCCTCCCATGCCGGGCGGGTGCTGTTCATCCGGGACGGTGTGGTGTTCCACCAAATTTACCGGGGTGAGTGCAGTGACCAGCAGCTCTATAAAAAGATCAGCGACACCCTGACCATGCTCCGCACAGGGAGGGACGCTGAATGAAAAGGGGATTTTTTCTGAAGCTGGCCCGGAGCAACATCAGCAAGAACCGCCGGTTTTTCCTCCCGCGTATTCTGTCTGAGGCAGGGCTTTTATGCGTGTTTTACATTGTATTCACCCTCCGGACCGACGAACGCATCCTGCAGCTCCGGGGCGGACAATACATTGAGGTGTTCATGTCCATCGGCGTGGCGGTGATGATGCTGCTGTCGGTAATCCTGCTGTTTTATATCAACAGCTTTCTCATGAAGCAGCGCAAGCGTGAGTTTGGCGTTTATAATATTTTGGGCCTGGAAAAGCGGCACATCTGCCGGGTGCTTTTCCACGAAACAGCCCTCAGCAGCCTGGCATCCGTGGTGCTGGGACTTGCCATGGGGACGCTGTTTTACAAGCTCTGCTCTCTGCTCATCTGCCAGCTGCTGAACGCGGAGATCGTTTTGGGCTTTTACTTTATAAACGCCAGGAGCCTGGCCCTGTCCGGAGCCTTCTTCCTGGTGCTGGATGTGGTGGCCTACGGCGTCAACTGCGTGACCATCGCCCGCCTCAAGCCTGTGGAGATGCTCTCCTCTGCCAATGTGGGCGAGCGGGAGCCCAAGGTCAAGTGGCCGCTGCTGGTGCTGGGCGTGCTGGCCCTGGGTGGGGGCTATTACATTTCCCTTACTACCCAGAACCCCCTGAAGGCCCTTGTCCTGTTCTTCGTGGCGGTGATACTGGTGATCATCGGCACCTACTTTTTGTTCGTGGCCGGAAGTATTTTTGTGCTGAAGGCCTTGAAAAAGAACAAAAGGTTCTATTATAATAAAAAACACATGCCTGCCGTTTCGGGTCTTCTCTACCGTATGAAGCAGAACGCTGTGGGCCTGGCCTCCATCGCAATTTTGGCCACAGGGGTGCTGGTGATGATCTCCACCACTGTGAGCCTGTATGCCGGGGCGGAGGAGACGGTGAAGCGGAACTATCCCCAGGATTATTATCTCTCCGCACGGTATATGCAGTGGAGCGATGAGGGCGTGTTGCTGCACTCGGAGGATATGCCCCGGGAGACCCTGCTCCGGGCCGTGGAGCAGGGGGCGGAAAAAAACGGCCTGACCATAAAGGAGATAGCCCTCCAGGAGTATCTGACGGTCTCCTATAAGAATGAAAACGGCGTCCTGTACTGCCGGAAGGCGGATGGCAACGCCGCCGACAGTCTCAAGGGACTCAGCGTGATGACCTATATCACCCAGGAGATGTATCGCAGCCTGGGCGGGGAGGAGCTGAACCTGGCCGAGGATGAAATCGCCGTGTGCCCCATGGACATCCGCCAGAGGGACTTTGACCGGACGGAGATCACCATAGAGGGGGACAGCTATCGGGTGAAAACCGTGCTGCCCGAGTTCCCCATTCGGTCCGGCATGGAGGAGTTGTCCACCAACTGCTACGGCGTGGTGGTAGCAGACGAGAGTGTGCTGGCGCACCTATATGACCAGCAAAAGCAGGTCTACGGGGATGCGGCCTCGGACTATACCCGGCGTATCGCGGCGAGCTTTGCGGGCCGGGGAGCCAACGGTGATGTAGGAGAAAAGCTGGAGCGGGATGTGAAGGCGTACCTGAAGGAGGCGGCCTTTCCCCAGCAGCAGGAGCCGGGTGAAAGCCTGATCATCACAGGCAACACCGTGTGGGGCGCACGGGAGTCCGTGACGGCCATGTGCGGGGCACTGCTGTTTTTGGGCATTATCCTGGGGCTGGTGTGCCTGTTTGCCACGGTGCTGATCGTGTATTACAAGCAGATCTCCGAGGGTTACGAGGATCGGGCCCGGTTCCAGATCATGCAGAAGGTGGGCATGAGCCGCCGGGAGGTGAAAAGCACCATCAACAGCCAGGTGCTGCTGGTATTTTTCCTGCCGCTGGTGGTGGCGGGGATGCATTTGGCCTTTGCATTTCCCATTTTGGAGAAGGTGCTGCACATTTTGCTTTTGTCCAGCACGAGCTTGTTTGTGGTCTGCTCGCTTGTCACCTTCGGGGTATTTGCGGCGGTGTACACGCTGATCTATATGGCCACGGCCCGGACCTATTATAAAATCGTGCGGTAAGGCGTAGGGGGCGGACAGAGGCGTCCGCCGCTACGGAAATGTCGGAACACCTGCGTAGGGCGGCGTGCCCTCACGCCGCCGTGATGGTGCGGTGGTTGACGGGCGGCGGGCTGAGGGCAGCCCGCCCTACGGAAGCGTATTTTGCGGTGCGTAGGGGAGGGGCTCTGCCCCTCCCGCGGGCGACCGCAAGGGTCGCCCCTACGGAGGGTTACAAGGAGTGCGGTGCGGGGAGGAATCCCCCAGTCACGGCTTCGCCGTGCCAGCCCGCTTTAGGCAAGGGGACCGAGGGGACGGGGATGCGGATTGCCACGACCAGTTTGCGAACTGGTCTCGCAATGACACCGTTAACAAGAAGCGCGGGGGGCGGCGGGACACATGGGTCCCGCCCTACAGCCGTACATTTTTGTAGGGCAGGGCCCGTGTGCCCTGCCGGGAGTGCGGGGAAAACCGCTCGGGCCGATGTGGGGAGCGAACTGAGCGCTGCCGGTGGCAGAGGAAGCGAAGTGAGCGAGTGGCCGCGGTCAAAATTTTAAGCGACAGCCGTAAGGCAGCGCAAAAATTTTGGGCACCGCAACAGGATCATCGGCCCCTACGAATGCGTTACAAGGAATGCGGTGCAAGGCCCGGCGGGCGGGGTAGAACCCCGCCCCTACGAAGGGTTACAAGGAGTGCGGTGCGGGGAGGAATCCCCCAGTCACGGCTTCGCCGTGCCAGCCCCCTTTAGGCAAGGGAGCCGAGGGGACGGGGGATGCGGATTGCCACGACCAGTTTGCGAACTGGTCTCGCAATGACATGGTTTATTATGGGCGAAAGCCACCTCTTATGAGATAGCCTGAGACTGTCGATAAAGTGGCAGGACTTGCGATAACGGTAAGGAAGGGAGTGTGAGGGAAACCCAAGAAGGGTGTCCCTTACCATTGAAATCAGTAGTTTTTGAAGCTTTTTCAAAGATTCAAAAACTTAGGCAGCGGGGCGAAAAGACTTTTTCGACACGCTGGCTTATGCCCGTGGGAGGAGGAAATGCATGTATCAGATCCTGCTGGTGGAGGATGACCGGGCCCTGGCGCTGGCGGTACAGAAGCTGCTGGAGAGCTATGGAAACCGGGTGCGGTGCGTGGAGGATTTTGCGGATGTTTTGGGGGAGTTTGCCGCCTGTCAGCCGCAGCTGGTGCTTATGGACATTAAGCTCCCTTACCGGGACGGGTACTATTGGTGCAGCCGGATTCGGGAGATTTCGGCGGTGCCGGTGGTGTTTCTCTCCTCTGCGTCGGACAACATGAACATCGTCATGGCGCTGAACATGGGCGGGGACGACTTTATCGCCAAGCCTGTGGACCCCATGGTTCTTACGGCCAAGGTGCAGGCGGTGCTGCGGCGGACCTATGAGATCGCCGGGGCAGGGCAGACCGTGGAATTCTGCGGGGCTACCCTGAGCCTGGGCGATGGCTGCCTGCACACGGAAAAGGGACGGGTGGAGCTGACAAAGAACGAATTTCGCATTTTGCAGCTGCTGCTGGAAAACCGGGGGAAGATCGTGAGTCGGGAGGAGCTGATGATGCGCCTGTGGCAGAGCGACCTCTATGTGGAGGAAAACACCCTGACGGTAAATGTGGCGAGGCTGCGGAAAAAGCTGGAGGAGGGCGGCCTGGAGGGCGTGATCCTCACGAAGCCGGGCAGGGGGTACATCATTCTATGAAAAAGGGACGCAGGGGGGCGGTCCTGGGGGACTGCCTGCGCAAAAACCGGGTGGCGATTTTGCTGTGGGTGCTTACGGTTTTGACGGAATGGGTGGTGTTTTACCTGTACCGCATTATGTGGGAGCCGCTGCTGTATGCCGGGGTGCTGACGCTGGCTGTGGGGCTTTTACTGCTGGGACTGGACCTGCGCAGGGAAATGCAGGCGGCCCGGGAGCGGCTGCGGCTGCGGGAGGCCATTTTGACCGAGTGGAACGACCTGCCTGAGGAAAGGACCCTGGAACAGGCGGACTACGGAGACATGATCCGCAGCCTGGGAAGGCAGCTCCGGCAGGAGACCGCCGCCCAGGAGGCGCAGCGGCAGGACATGCTGGACTACTACACCACCTGGGTGCATCAGATCAAGACGCCTATGGCGGTGATGAAGCTGTATCTGGGGGCGGAGAGCCCGGAGCATCGGGCCATGGGGGCGGAGCTATTCCGCATGGAGCAGTATGTGGACATGGTGCTGCAGTACCTGCGGCTGGACGGGGGCGAGAACGATCTGGTCATTACCCAGTGCGACCTGGATGAGCTGATAAGGGAGGCCGTGCGGCGGTATGGGCCGCAGTTTGTACTGCGAAAGCTGAGCCTTCACTATGAGCCAACGGAGCGGACGGTGGTGACGGACCGGAAGTGGTTTGTGTGTATTTTGGAGCAGCTGCTCTCCAACGCCATCAAGTACACCCCGGAGGGATGCATTACCATCCGCCTGGAGGGGGACTGCCTGCGCATTTCGGACACGGGCATCGGCATCGCCCCGGAGGACCTGCCGCGGATCTTTGAGAAGGGGTACACCGGGGAAAACGGGCGTCTGGAGCGGACCTCCAGCGGACTGGGGCTGTATCTGGCGGGAAAGGCGGCGGCGCTGCTGCACATTCCCATTACTGTGGACAGCAGACCCGGGCAGGGGACGACCTTTACCCTGCACCTGAGGCAGGAGGAATAAAAAGAAAATTAGCCGGACTCCGGCGGGGTAAGACCCCAGGAGTTCGGCTTTTTTGATACGCTGCCGCGACCGGCTTGCATAGCACAGGGGAAAGAAAAAAGGGGCCGCGCAGGGGGCAAACCTGCGCGGCTGAAAAGGGGAAAAAGGAAAAAGAGAGAAAAGAAATGGTAAGGGAATTAGTCGGTGGTGTAGTTATCGAAATAGCCCTGGATATAGACGATGGGAGTACCCTTATCGCCGCTGCCGGAGGTCAGGTCACAGAGGGAGCCGATGAGGTCCGTCAGGTTGCGGGGGGTGGTGCCCTCGGAGACCATGTTGCCTACCAGGGAGACCGAGGCGTCCTTCTGGCGAATCTTCTCGGAAATGGCCTGCTGCAGGGCCTCACCGCTGAGGTCGGCAAAGTCCTTGTCGGCCAGGTACTTCAGCTTCAGCTCGTTGGGGGTGCCCACCAAACCGCTGGTATAGCCGGGGGCGACAACAGGATCCGCCAGCTCCCAGATCTTTCCGACGGGGTCCTTGAAGGCGCCGTCACCGTAGATCATGGCCTCGATATGCTTGCCGGTGCGCTGGGACAGAGCCTGACCCAGGGCCTCCGCCACGGCCATGGTGTCCCGGGGGAAGAGCTTCACGCGGCCGTCATCGGCTTTGTTGGAGCCCAGGAGGCCGTACTGGGGGTTATAGCCGCTGCCGTCCACGGAGGAGGTCAGCAGGTCATCCAGGCCCAGGACGCACTTAGCGCCGGCGGCCTTCAGCAGGCGCTTGGAGCGCTGGCGGGTGTGAATGTCGCAGCAGATGACGGTGTCGGTGTAGGGGAGGATGGACTGGACACGGTTGGAGAAAATGATCTCCGCCTGGGCGCCGGCCTCCTGAATGATACGCTGGTAATAGTCTACATAGTCAACGCCGGTGAAGGGATGGATCACGGAGCCGAAGTGGCTGCGGAACTGCTCCAGGGTCAGCACATCCCGGAAGGGATCTACGCCGGCCTCGTCCAGCTGGTCCATGCTGACCAGATGGTTGCCCACCTCATCGGAGGGCAGGCTGAGGAGCAGAACGATCTTCTCCGCGCCGGAGGCAATGCCGGAGAGCAGAAGGGAGAAACGGTTGCGGCTGAGAATGGGGAAGGTGACGCCCACGGTCTTGCCGCCGGTCTTGGCCCGGACATCCGCAGCGATCTGCCGGACGGTAGCGTAGTTACCCTGACAGCGGGCCACCACGGACTCGGTGATGGCTACTACATCCTTGTCACGGGGGACAATGCCTTCCTCGGCCAAGGCGTTTGCAACGGTGTCGGCGGTTATGGAAACGACATCGTCACCCTGACGGAAAATGGGGGCGCGTACACCGCGTGCTACGGTACCGATGGTTCTGCTCATAGAGAAGTCTCCTTTACGGTAATGTTTTTTTCAAGCGGGTTATAGTATACCCTATCTGGCGGCATAAGTGAAATATGAAATTATTATTCCAGGAATAAACAGAACTTATAACTGGGACAAGGACGGCCGGAGCCGTCCTTGCCGGAGGATGGGTATAAATACTCTGGGTCCGTTACTGGTCCCGGTGGCCGTAGTGGACATGGAGGTGGTCATGGCACCACTGGGGACCGAAGTCCGAGAGCATGGCGGTGACCACGGGGTTTTTCTCGGCGCGCTTGAAGAGGGCGGAGGCATCGGCGGCATAGAGACCGTTACCCCGTTCCTTTTTGGCGGCGGTGAGACCGTAGGGCTGTCCGGCACCGCCGACGCAGCCGCCCTGGCAGCTCATGACCTCCACCAGGTGGTAAAAACGCTTGCCCGCCTCTATGTCGGCGATGAGCTCTTTGGCGTGGATCAGGCCGTTGACCACGGCGATCTTGATTTCGGTGCCGTCTACATCGTAGGTGACCTCCCGAATGGGCTCATCGCCCCGAATGCCGGAAACACGCACCTGACGCAGGGTGTTTTTGGACTTATCAGGCAGGCAGTGGCGTACCACCGACTCCGCCACGCCGCCGGTGACGCCATAGATCACTGCCGCACCGGAGCCCAGGCCGAAGGGAAGGTCCGGTGACTCCAGCTCCAGCTCGTCCAAGTGGATGCCCGTCTCCCGGATCATGTCCACCAGCTCCCGGGTGGTGAGGACCAGGTCCACATCCGGAGTGCCGTCATGGAAGAACTCATCCCGGGCGGCCTCCATCTTCTTGGCTGTGCAGGGCATGATGGCGATGTGGTAGGTGGTGCGGCCGTCGGAGGCGTCCTTTTCGGCATACTTGGCCTTGAGGACCGAGGCAAACATCTGCATGGGAGACTTGCAGGTGGAGATATTCTCGAGATACTTGGGGTCGTTCAGCTCCAGATACTTTACCCAGGCGGGGCAGCAGGAGGTGAACATGGGGAAGGGGCCGCCTGCCTTCAGACGCTGCAGGAACTCCTCCGCCTCGGAAATGGTGGTCATATCCGCGGCAAAGTTGGTGTCGTATACCTCGTCCACACCCATGATTTTCAGGGCGGAGACCACCCGGTCCAGGATATTCTCGCCGGGGGCATAGCCGAATTCCTCACCGATGGCGACCCGGACGGCAGGGGCGATCTGCACCACCACACGCTTTTGGGGATCGTGGATGGCCCGCCAGGCGGTGCCGATCTGATCATTGACGGTGATGGCGCCGGTGGTACACACGGCGGCACACTGACCGCAGCTGACGCACTTGGTCTCGCTGAGCTTCCTATCGAAGGCGGGCATCACCTGCAGCTCGCTGCCCCGGCCTGCAAAGTCCAGGATGCCCTGGCCCTGCTTTTCCTCGCAGACCCGGACGCAGTCGCCGCAGAGAATGCACTTATTGGGGTCGCGGAAGATGGCGTAGCTGGTGTAGTCCATCTCATAGCGGGGGCGAGTGTCCGGGAAGCGGATATGGCGCACGCCGAAGCGCTGGGCCAGCTCCTGCAGGCGGCAGTTGCCGCTCTTGGCGCAGTTGGTACAGTTGCAGTCGTGGGAGGCCAGGAGCAGCTCCAGGATCATACGCCGATGCTTTAAGAGCTTCGCCGTATTGGTGCGAATAGACATGCCGTCCCGGGGCTCCATGGAGCAGGAGGCCTCGATCTTGCCGGTTTTGGTGTCCTCCACCATGCACATACGGCACGCGCCGTAGATGCTCAGGTCGGAGTAATAGCAGAAGGTGGGAATGTCGATGCCCGCCTTGCGCACAACGGCCAGGACATTTTTCTCCCCGTCAAAGGGAACGCGGATGCCGTCGATAATCATAATTCCTTTTGCCATGGCTTAACCCTCCTCTTCGATGGCATCAATGGCCCCGAAGGGGCAGGCGCCCCAGCAGGCACCGCAGTGGATGCACTTTTCATTATCGATGACATACGGCGTGCGGGGGTGACCGGAAATGGCCTCCATAGGGCAGTTGCGGGCGCACTTGCCGCAGCCCTTGCACAGCTCCGCCTTGATTTCCAGACGGCGCTTGCGGCCGTTGCACACGGGGCAGTGGTGGTCTACCACATGGTGCAGGTATTCCTCCCGGAAGTAGCGCAGGGTGCTGAGCACCGGCTTGCAGGCGCTCTGACCCAGGCCGCACAGGGCGGTGGTGGAGATGGTATCGGAGAGACTCTCCAGCAGGTCCAGGTCCTCGGGGGAGCCCTCGTTGGCCACGATCCGGTCCAAAATCTCCAGCATACGCTTGGTGCCCTCCCGGCAGGGAACGCACTTGCCGCAGGACTCATTCTGGGTGAAGTGCATGAAGAAACGGGCGGTCTCCACCATGCAGGTGTCCTCGTCCATGACCACCAGACCGCCGGAGCCTACGATGGCACCGACCTTCTTCAGGGAATCAAAGTCCAGGGGCAGGTCCAAATGCTCCTCGGTAAGGCAGCCCCCGGCGGGGCCGCCGATCTGCACGGCCTTGAATTTCTTACCGTTTTGGATGCCGCCGCCGATGTCGAAAATGATCTCCCGGAGGGTGGTGCCCATGGGAACCTCCACCAGGCCCGTGTTTACCACATTGCCGGTGAGGGCGAAGGTCTTGGTGCCGGAGCTGGTGTCGGTGCCGATGGAGCGGTACCAGGCGGCACCTTTATTGAGGATGCTGGGGACATTGGCAAAGGTCTCTACATTGTTGAGAACGGTGGGCTTGCCCCACAGGCCGTGGTCCACGGTGCGGGGAGGCTTGGTGCGGGGCATACCGCGCTTGCCCTCGATGGAGGCGGTAAGGGCGCTGCCCTCGCCGCAGACGAAGGCACCGGCACCCCGGTTGATGTGCATATGGAAGCTGAAGCCGGAGTCCATGATATTATCGCCCAGCAGGCCCAGACGGGTGGCCTTGTCAATGGCTACCTGCAGGCGCTCCACGGCCAGGGGATACTCGGCCCGGACATAGATATAGCCCTCGGTGGCTCCGGTGGCGACGCCGGCAATCATCATGCCCTCGATAACGGAGTGGGGGTTACCCTCCATGATGGAGCGGTCCATAAAGGCGCCGGGGTCACCCTCATCGCCGTTGCAGACGATGTACTTCACATCGGAGACATTTCTGCGCACGCTCTCCCACTTGCGCCCGGCAGGGAAGCCGCCGCCGCCCCGGCCCCGGAGGCCGGAGTCGGAAATCTCCCGGCAGATGGCCTCGTCCGTCATGTCAAACAGGGCTTTTTCAAAGGCGCGGTAGCCGTCCTTGGCGATGTACTCCTCCAGATCCTCGGCATCGCTGGCACCGCAGCCCTTGAGCACCACCCGGTGCTGTTTTTTATAAAAGGGGATATCCTCCTGACGGGGGTAGGATACGCCGTTTTGGTGGTAGGTCAGGCGCTCGATGATTTCGCCGCCCAGAAGGGTGCGCTCCACGATCTCGTGACAGTCCTCGGGCTTTACCCGGACATACATGACGCCCAGGGGCTCGATGTGGACCAGGCAGCCCATCTCGCAGAAGCCATGGCAGCCGCTCATTTTAATGTGGAGGCTCTTTTCCTCCTCGCCGTGGTGGGTAAGGCCCACATAGATGCTGAGGCCCCGCTCCTGGCACTCGTTGCGGAGATTTTCATAGACCTTCATGGAGCCGCTGGCGATGCAGCCGGTACCGGCGCAGATAAGCACCGTCAGGGCGGACTTGCTGCGCGCTAAGGCGTCGGCAGCCTGGGCCTGCAGGGCGTGGAAGCCCTCTCGGGTCAGAACACTCATTTGGCAAGCTCCTCCTCTTTACGAATGGATTCCAGCAGGGCCAGGGCCGAGTCCGGGGTCATTTTGGCGTGGACCTCGCCGTCGATGGTCAGCACCGGGGACAGGCCGCAGGCACCCAGGCAGGCCACCGTCTCCAGGGTGAAAAGGCCGTCGGCGTCGGTCTTGCGCTTGCCGGTGAGCTGCATATAGTCGTGGATGGCGTCATAAATGGGCTGGGACTTGCGGACATGGCAGGCGGTGCCGTCGCACACGCGGATGATGTGCTTGCCCTTGGGCTCCAGAGAAAAATTTTCGTAAAAGGTGGCCACGCTGTAAACCTTGGCCGTGCTGATGCCCAGGCGCTGGGCAATGAGGGTCATGTCCTCCTGACTGAGATAGTTGAAGGCTGTCTGCGTGTCCTGCAAAATGGCAATCAACTGGCTGGGCTGCGCCCCGTGGTCGGCGATGATCTCGCTGACCCGGGCAAGTCGCTGGTTCATGCTCATGATTTCCGTTCTCCTTGCTATACTAATCATCATTTCATTGCTGCCGCGCGAAAGCTTGCGTGACAAGTGTATTTTAACATAGCAGGAGAAGATTGCAATAGTTTTAACAATCTTTTACCGGCGCAGGCATGACAAAAAATAGAGGGGAAAATTGTGCAAATCGATAGTTTGCAGGGCGGACGGGGATTTTTACGGTGAAAAACCGGGAGGAGACCTTGAGCGGGAAGGGATTCCGTGGTATACTCAGACGAAAAGACGAAAGGGGAGAGAAATATGGGCAGCGTGCATCAGGGGCACAGGGCCAGACAGCGCAAGAAGCTGCTGGAGAACGGGCCCCGGGCCTTTGCGGACCACGAGCTACTGGAGATGCTGCTGTACTATGCCATTCCCCGACGGGATACCAACGAGCTGGCCCATAGGCTGCTGGAGCGATTTGGGTCGCTGCAGGGGGTGTTTTCCGCACCGGTGGAGGAGCTGTCCGCCGTGGAGGGCGTGGGAGAGAACGCGGCGGTGCTGCTGAGCCTGGTGCCGCAGATTTGGCAGCGGTCACTGCAGGGGGCTCCGGAGCGCATTCTCAACTCTGTGGACAAGTGCGGGGAATACTTCGCGGAGCTGCTGTCGGGCAGCCGGCGGGAGATGCTGTGGCAGGTGTGCCTGGACGGAAAGGGCAAGGTGCTTTCCTCCCGATGCCTGGCCGAGGGGGATGTGAGCATGGCGGCGGTGAGCGTGCGGCAGGTGGTGGAGTATGCCCTGCGGGCTGGGGCGGTGGCCGTTGTGCTGGCCCATAACCATCCCAGCGGCGTGGCACTGCCGTCCCAGGAGGACTGCGCCACCACGAGGCTGATACGGGATGCGCTGCGGACCATGAATATTCAGCTGGTGGACCACATTATTGTGGCCGATGGGGACTATGTGAGCATGGCGGCCAGCGGGCTGCTTATATAACTGACGAAAACTGGCGAAAATTCCTGCGGAATTTTCTGCCAAGGGGATTGCAGGCTGCTGCGCGCATAATTTTGTCGCAAGGCGGCAAAATTCCACACTGGCAGCCTGAGAGGGATTTTTCCCCACGCGCATGTCGCGGGGAAAAATGATCCTAATTTTTGCCGCCTGCGGGCGGCAAACTCTGCGAGGCTTTTTATATTCGAATATGGGGAGCGCCGGGCCGGGAGGCCCGGCGCTTTTGCGGTGCGTAGGGGCGGGGGGTGCAAGTAGTACAGGGGGCGGGGCGATGTAGGCATCGCCCCCTGCGGAATTCCTTGTAGGGGCGGACGACCCTGTCCGCCCGGGGCCCGATAACGCAACACCTTGTAGGGCAGGGCCCGTGTGCCCTGCCGTGGGCGCGGAAAAAGAAGAATCCCCCAGTCACGGCTTCGCCGCCCCCTTTAGGCAAGGGGGGCAAAGAGATACGGATTGCGAAACCAGTGACATCGGTCACTGGTTTCGCAATGACAGTTTTTTTTCAGGGGGCGTGAGAAAAGCCCTCCGGCGGGGGCCGGAGGGCTGCTTTATAGAGGCTATTATTGCAGGAGCAGGAGGCTGAAAACCAGGGTAAACAGGGCCACCGTTTCGATAATACCGATGACGATGAAGTAGTTGGCGGTGCCCTTGCCGGTTTCACCCAAGGCGTCGGCGGAGGCAGCGGCAACCTTGCCCTGGAAGAAGGCGGACAGGCCGATAGCCAATCCTGCGAAGATGCCCGTGAACATGGCCAGAGCCGCGTCACAGCCGCCCTCTACGGCGCTGCGGATAAAGTTCATCAGCAGGAAGCCGTAGATGGTCTGGGTCAGGGGGGCGCCGGAGAAGGCCACCATGATGAAGGGGGCGGGCTTACCGTTGGCGTAGCACTTTTTCCACGCGCCTACAGAGGCCTGTGCGGCGAAGCCGGAACCGAATGCAGAGCCCATGGCGGACAGGCCCAGTGCGCAAGCCATACCAATAAATTCGATACTCATAATTGATCTCCTATCCGTTTATTTTTTTAGTTTGTCTTGTTTTTTGAAGGGATCGTAAGCGATTCCGGCCCATTCCATACCGAGCTGACCGGAAAACTCCAACAGGTTCAGCCGAACGCCGTGGACTACTACGGACAGCAGTCCCATGACGATATTCAGCCCGTGGCCGATGAGCAGGATCAGCACCGCAGCCACCACCAGGGGGCCCTTGAAGCCGAAAGCCATGTTGTTGAAGCTCTGGGCGATGGCCAGGGAGGCCATGCCCACGGCAAACAGACGAATGTAGCTCATAATGTTGCCGAAGGCGCTGATGGTATTGAGAAACACCGTGAAGGCATTTCCCAGCCCCGACTTGAGGCCCTGACCGAAGCTCTTATCCGGGGACATACCCCCGAAAAGCACCACCAGCAGGAACCCGGCGATGACCACCGCGGCCACCACGGGGAGATTGGCCTGCTGGCCGATGACCAGGTACAAAACCACGAAATACAAGGCGTCGATGGCCGCCAGCCAGCCCAGGTCTGCCAGCCAGCTCAGGTCCTTTTCCGTCAGCTTGCGGCGGATATTCATGACGCAGGCCAGGGAGAGCTGCACCGTGCCCAGGATGAAGCAGAACTTCATAATGGCATTTTGCTGGGCGGTGGTGGAGACATCGAAATACGCCGGGTAGTTGGCAAAGCCGGGAATCACCAGCTTTTTAAGCAGCGGCACCTCCATGGCCTGCTCCAGGCCGAACCAGGTGCCGGTGAGGGAGCCCCATATAACCGTGGCAATGGACAGCACCCACAGAAGCTGGACGGCGCTGGACTTGCCCTTGCCCTTTAGCGTGAGCACCAGGGCCAGGAGCAGAAACAGGCAGCCGTAGCCCGCGTCGCCGATGATCATGGCAAAAAACAGGGTGAAAAAGCCCAGGAACCAGAAGGAAATATCGTACTCCCGGTAGCCGGGGACGGTGCCGAGAATATCGAACACCGGGATCATCAGCTTGGTGATCTTATTATACTTGACCTTGGTGGGGACGCGGTCATCATCTGCGTCCGGGTCCTCCAGGGCCCACGCCCAATGGGCCTGGGCAGCGGCCGCCTTGAACTCCTCCACCTGGGCGGCGGGCAGGTAGCCCCGGAGCCACAGGAGGCCGTCTTGTGTCTGAGAGGAGTTGCTGACGGCGGAGTATTCGGCGGCATTTTGGGTTTTGAGCATTTGATCTCGGATGCTGGGCAGGTGACGGGCGGCCTGGGTGAGAAATTCCTCGCACTCGGCAAGGCCCCGGTCACAGTATTCCTGCTCCAGCTCCAGCTCCGCCAGACCCTTTTCCGGGAGGGGAAACTCTGTGGCGGAATACGAGTCCGGCAGGGGAGCGAAGGTGGCCAGGGTGGGCATTTTGCCCACAGAGGCCAGACGCACAAAGGAAATGTCGGGGTCGGCGGTAAGGGCCGCCAGGGTCTTTTTATCCGTGCGGTAAATGTGGACCTCCCAGCCCCGGGAGCGCAGCTCCTCTACCTCGGCGGGGGAGAAGCGGCCCCACTCGGCCAGCTTTTCCGCAGATGCATGGGCGGCGGTGCGCTTTTCCTGCAGGGCTTTTTTTCGGTCCAAACAGGCGGAGAGCTTCTGAAAGAAGGACTCAAATTCCTCGTCGGACAGCAGGGCCTCCTCCGGCTGGGCGGGATACTCCTGCAGGGCTGCGGTCATGCGGCTCAGGGCGGCGAAGCGCTCCGGATACCGGGGGTCTGAGGCGGCCTTTTCGGAGAAATGGACGATACCCAGAGCCCGCAGACGGGTGAGCATATCGGCCTTTTCCGGCACGGTGGTCACAATGTGGACCACCTTCATTTTCTCAATCATCGGCTCACCTCCTGCAGCTTCTTTTTGGCAATTTTGCCCCGGACTACGGCGGAGGTCTGCTGGTCGCCCAGGTAGATGCCGATGACACGGATGTTCTCCTTGGCCTCGGGGATCTTCACCTTTTCAAAGAGGTTCACCCGCTGGGCGGTGGAAAGAAGCTCCTTTTGCAGCAGCTCCATCTGCCGGCGCAGGGTCTTGGCCAGGGCGTCCAGCCGGGCAATCTCCCGGAGACGGACGGCGGCGGTATCCACCCAGAGGGGATAGTCCGCTACTTCATAGCGGATGTCCTCGAATTGCAGGTCCCGGAACACCGGCACGGTAACACCGGCGATGTTCTCCTGACCGCACTCCACATGGCTGGGACGCACCAGGTTCTCCAGACGCTTATCCGGGGGGAAGGCGTCGTTCTCCGCGAAAACGGCCACCCAATCGTCCAGCCCATCCACGGCGGCACGGTACTCCCGCTCCACCTGCTCCAGCTGGGCGGTGATCTGCATCACCACGGACTGAAGCTGCTGCTTTTTCAGCTGCAGGGTGGGCAGGTAGCGCTGAAACTGCTTTAGGCGGTCCTTCTGCACCTTCAGCTCGTTTTTTGTGAGTTTAACAGCCATAGGCGCCCCCTTACTCTGCGGCGGAGGGCTTGGGCCATCTCTCCTGAATGAGACTGGATTTCAGGCCCGTTTCATTGGGCTCAAAGCACTGGGCCAAAATCTCCCAGCCCAGGTCCAGCGCCTCCTCCAGGGGGATATTTACGCGCAGGTCCATCAGCTTGGTCTCGAAGAGGTGGCCGTATTTCAGCAGCTTTTCGTCCCACTCGGACATCATAAAGCCCATGGACTTTTTCTCCAGGCTCTCTCTGTAGGCACTGTACAGGCGGATCATGCCGTCCATCAGGGCCCGGTGGTCGCTGCGGGTCTTGTCGTTGACATTCTGCTTCAGACGGGACAGGGAGCCGAAGGGCTCGATGTGGCCGTTTTTCAGGTAATACTGGCCCTCGGTGATATAGCCGGTGTTATCGGGCACCGGGTGGGTGACATCGTCGCCGGGCATGGTGGTAACGGCCAGGATAGTAATGGAGCCGGCATCGCCGAAGTCCACGGCCTTTTCATAGCGGGAGGCCAGGCAGCTATAGAGGTCGCCGGGATAGCCGCGGTTGGAGGGCACCTGCTCCATGGTGATGGCCATTTCCTTCTGGGCATCGGCGTAGTTGGTCATATCCGTCAGCAGGACCAGGACGCGCTTGCCGCTGAGAGCGAACTGCTCGGCCACGGCCAGGGCCATATCCGGCACCAGGGTACACTCCACGGTGGGGTCGGAGGCGGTGTGGACAAACATCACCGTGCGGCCCATGGCACCGCTCTTTTCCAGAGTGTCCCGGAAGAACAGGTAGTCGTCGTACTTCAGGCCCATGCCGCCCAGGACGATGATGTCCACCTGGGCCTGCATGGCGATGCGGGAGAGAAGCTGGTTGTACGGCTCGCCGGAGACGGAGAAAATGGGCAGCTTCTGGCTCTCCACCAGAGTGTTAAACACATCGATCATGGGGATGCCGGTGCGGATCATCTTGTCGGGGACGATACGCTTGGAGGGGTTTACGGAGGGGCCGCCGATGGGGATCATGTTCTCCGTCAGGGCCGGGCCGTTATCCCGGGGGACACCGGCGCCGTCGAAGATGCGGCCCAAGAGATGGTCGGAGAAGGAGACCATCATGGGGCGGCCCAAAAATCGCACGGAGTCGGTGGTGCTGACGCCCTGGGTGCCGCTGAACACCTGAAGGGTCACCAGGTCCTTATCCAGCTTGATGACATTGGCGTAGCTCTCCCCCACCAGGGCCAGGTCGCCCAGGCGGACATCGGAGGCGCGGACGGTGACGACATTGCCCACGATGGACTCAATTTTCGTATAAACTTTCTGCATCATGGTTCACCTCTCAATCCAGCGCCTTGCTCAGGTAGAAATCCTTGAGCCGCTGCTCCTGGGCCTGGAACTCGGGGGTCTCGAACTGGGTGTTGTGCCAGTCCAAAAACTCCTGGCGGACCTGGTTGAAGAAGGCGCGGATCTCTTTTTTGTCGCTGAGGTCGAAGCGGCGGGTCAGGACATCGTAGAGCACGGTAAACTCGTGTCTCTGCCGGTCGGGGCCGCAGGCCGCGTCGATGGGGTCGAAGGAGTTTTGCTGCAGGTACACGGCGTCCAGCAGCTCGCCCTTTTGGTAGATGATGTAGTCCTCGGCGGAGGTGCCCTCCTCACCGATGACCTTCATCATTTGATTGATCTCGTTGCTGCGGCGGAGGATGGCGCGGGCCTGCTCCACACGCGCGCCGTCCACCACGCCTGTGTACTTAGACCAGGAATCAATGGGGTGGATGGCGGGATATTTACGGGCGTCGGAGCGCTCACGGGAAAGGCCGTGGAAAGCGCCCACCACCTTCAGCGTTGCCTGGGTCACAGGCTCTTCAAAGTTGCCGCCGGCGGGGGAAACGGTGCCGCCGATGGTGACGGAGGCGATCTTCCCGTCCTTCAGACGGACCTTGCCGGCCCGCTCATAGAAGGAGGCGATGACGGACTCCAGGTAGGCGGGGAAGGCTTCCTCGCCGGGTATCTCCTCCAGACGGCCGCTCATTTCACGCATGGCCTGGGCCCAGCGGCTGGTGGAGTCAGCCAAAAGCAGCACATCCAGACCCATTTGACGGTAATACTCGGCCATGGTCACGGCGGTGTACACCGAAGCCTCTCGGGCGGCTACGGGCATGGAGGAGGTATTGCAGATGATGATGGTGCGCTCCATAAGGGAGCGGCCCGTGCGGGGGTCCACCAGCTCGGGGAACTCCGTAAGCACCTCCACCACCTCGCCGGCCCGCTCGCCGCAGGCGGCCACGATGACGATGTCTACATCGGCGTTCTTGGCCTCCATGTGCTGCAGGACGGTCTTGCCTGCGCCGAAGGGGCCGGGCACGCAGAAGGTGCCGCCCTTGGCCACGGGGAGGAAGGTGTCGATGCAGCGGAGCTGGGTCACCAGGGTCTCATCCGGGCGCAGACGCTCCTCGTAGCAGCGGATGGGCTGCTTTACGGGCCAGGAAAAGACCATGGTCAGCTCTTTTTCCTCGCCGCTCCCGTTTTCCAGCACCGCTACGGTGTCGCGGACATTATAAACGCCCTTTTCCCGGACGGACTTGACCTTCCAGTCGTCTCCCTTGAGGCCGAAGGGCACCATGATCAGGTGGGTGAACAGGCCCTCGGGCACGCTGCCCACCGCATCACCGGCGGAGACGGAGTCACCGGGCTTTACCCGGGGGGTGAACTCCCAATCCTTATTGGGGATGGGGTCCAGGTACACGCCCCGCTGCAGGAAGAAGCCGCACTTTTCGGCAAGCTGGGGCAGGGGGTTTTGCAGGCCGTCGAACACCTGGGTCAGCAGGCCCGGGCCCAGCTCCACGCTCATCAGCTCCCCGGAGAGCTCCACCGGGTCACCTACCCGGATGCCGCCCGTCATTTCATAAATCTGCATACTGGCTGTGTCGCCGTTGACGCGGATGACCTCGCCCTTGAGCCGGTCATCGCCCACCAGGACATAGCCCACTTCATTTTTGCGCACGGAGCCGGAAAAGCTGGCCGATACCAGGTTTCCGTTGACTCCGGTCACATATCCTGTCACTTTGTCCATTTTGATTCTCCTGTTTCGTTATAGGCTGGGGATCTGCTGACGGATGTGGGCGGCCAGGCCATCAAAGGCCCGCTTGCCCGCCTCTCGCCGGAACAGACGCTGCCGCTCCAGTAGCTGCAGCTTCATGGCGTAGCCATAGAGGGCGTGGTCGTCGAAATTGTGCAGGCCGATCATGCCGTCTAACCGGCGAAACTCCAGGTCCAGCAGAATTTGCTCCCCCTCTAAGGGGTTTTCGGCGTTGACCGCCTCCGACACCGCCCGGACGATGCCCGGGTCCCGGTTGTAGGGCGCGGGACAGGGGCGGCCCAGCTTCACGCTGCGCTGGTAGGTCAGCTCCCGGGAAAGGGACTGATAGAACTCGGCCCACTGGGAAAGGAAGGGGCCGCGGTCGGCGCTGACCGTGAGGGTGGCCAGGGTCTCATAGACCCCGGGGCTCACCGCTGTGCGGCACTGGCGCAGAAACTCGGCGTAGTCCATGGGCGGCTCGCCTCGGGTGCGCAGCATGGGGAGGCTGGAGATGAGATAGTAATAGGAAGCCACGCAGGCACCCCCTTACAGGCGTGTGTCCCGGAAGAAGGGGTCGAGCATCCGGGCGATCTCCTCCTGAGAGCAGTCGAAATAGCCGGAGCCGTCCTTGGCGGCCAGGCGGAACCCGGCCCCCACCTTCTTAGACGGGCGAATTTCCAGCCCCGCCTCCAGCTCCCGGGCAAGCTCGGCACGGATGCCGTCGGTGACCTGGGAGACCTCGGCGGCATAGGCGGCGGGGTCCTCCCCCCGGAGGGCGGCGCGAATGAGGTCGGCCAGGGCCTTTTCATCCAGCGCTTTGCTTATATCGGAGGCCAGCAGCTTTTCAAACTCCTTCTGCACCGCCTGGCTGAAGGCCAGAACGGCGTCGCGCTTGGCCTGCTGGGCACTGAGCAGGGCGCTGCTCTTAAACACCTCGGCGTCGTCCCGGGCGTCCTGGCGCAGCTTGTCCGCCTCTTTCCGGGCCTCGGCCAGAAGGGCGTCAGCCTGCTTTTTAGCATCGGTCAGGATGACGGCGGCCTCTTTATTGGCGCTGTCGATGCCGTCTTTTTTGATGGAAGAAACAAGATCCTGAATTTGCAGTTCCATAAGTTATCACCTTCTTGTATAGATTGGTCGATGGCTTGCGTTTGCCAAATGCGTACATGCTTTCTATTATACTGTTTCTCCCAAAAAAATGCAATTACTTTTTACGAATTTTTTATTCGAATTACAGATAACAGGCAGGGGCATATCTTATAGGGAAACATAAAGAGAAAAAGACGAACATTTGTTTTCAATTTCTTATTTACATATTTTATAATTGCTGTATAATAGTAAGATACCATACTATTACGGGAGAATACCATGCCAGAATTCAAAGTTGTATCTGAATATACCCCCTCCGGCGACCAGCCCCAGGCCATTGAGAAGCTGGCGGCGGGGCTGGAGGCGGGGCTGCGCCAGCAGGTGCTGCTGGGCGTCACCGGCAGCGGCAAGACCTACACCATGGCCAAGGTCATCGAAAAGGTCCAGCGGCCTACCCTGGTGCTGGCCCACAACAAAACCTTGGCGGCCCAGCTTTGCGAGGAGTTCCGGGAGTTTTTCCCGGAGAATGCGGTGGAGTATTTCGTCTCCTACTACGACTACTACCAGCCGGAGGCGTACATCGCCCACACGGATACTTTTATTGAAAAGGACGCATCCATCAACGCCGAGATCGAGCGGCTGCGCCACAGCGCCACGGCGGCTCTCTTTGAGCGGCGGGATGTGATCGTGGTGGCCTCGGTGTCGTGCATTTACGGTCTGGGCGACCCTATTGACTATGCCAACATGGTCATCTCCCTGCGCCGGGGGAAGGAGTACCCCCGGGACCAGCTGCTGCGCAAGCTGGTGGAAATTCGCTATGAGCGCAACGATGTGGCCTTTGAGCGGAATATGTTCCGGGTCCGGGGGGACACGGTGGAGATTTATCCGGTGTATGCCAACGGATACGCCATCCGGGTGGAGTTCTTCGGGGACGAGGTAGACCGCATCAGCGAGTTTAACCCCGTTACCGGTCAGGCCCAGCGGATCATTGACCATGTGGCCATTTACCCCGCCAGCCACTATGTGACCACCAAGGAGAAAATGGCCCGGGCTACGGAGGAAATCGAGCGGGAGCTGGCGGAGCGGAAGAAGTTTTTCGAGGACAACGGCAAGCTGGTGGAGGCCCAGCGCATTGACCAGCGGACACGGTACGATGTGGAAATGATGCGGGAGCTGGGCTACTGCACGGGCATTGAGAATTACAGCCGGGTCATCTCCGGCCGGGAGCCGGGCTCGCCGCCTATGACGCTGCTGGACTACTTCCCGGAGGACTTCGTGCTGTTTGTGGACGAGAGCCATGTGACCCTGCCCCAGGTGCGGGCCATGTATAACGGCGACCGGGCCCGGAAGGAGAGCCTGGTGAACTATGGGTTCCGGCTGCCCTGCGCGTTTGATAACCGACCCCTTAAATTCGAGGAGTTTGAGGAGCGGTTTCGCCAGGTGGTGCTGGTGTCCGCCACCCCGGGAGACTACGAAAGAAACGGCGCAGACCAGATCGTGGAGCAGGTGATCCGGCCCACGGGCCTGCTGGACCCCCGGGTGGAGGTGCGGCCCGTTACCGGGCAGATCGACGACCTGGTGGCAGAGATACGTGTCCGGGCGGACCGGGACGAGCGGGTGCTGGTGACGACCCTTACCAAGCGCATGGCCGAGGACCTGACAGAGCACATGAAGGGCCTGGGCCTGCGGGTGCGGTATATGCACTCGGACATCGCCACCATTGAGCGAATGGAGCTGATACGGGACCTGCGGCTGGGCGAATTCGATGTGCTGGTGGGCATTAACCTATTGCGGGAGGGCCTGGACCTGCCGGAGGTGTCCATGGTGGCCATTCTGGATGCGGATAAGGAGGGCTTTTTGCGCAGCGAGACCAGCCTCATTCAGACCATCGGCCGGGCGGCCCGAAACGCCGAGGGCCTGGTGGTGCTGTATGCGGACACCGTTACCCCGTCTATGAAGGCGGCTATTACGGAGACGGAGCGCCGCCGGAAAAAGCAGGACGAGTACAACAAGGCCCACGGTATCGTGCCGAAAACCATTCGCAAGAGCGTGCGAAAGGTGCTGGAGATCTCCCACTCGGCGGAGGAGGAGAATAAGAAGGCCCGCCGCAAGCTGACGGAGGCGGAGCGGGAGGAGACCATCCGCCGCCTGGAGAAGGAAATGAAGGAAGCCAGCAAGATGCTGGAGTTTGAATACGCCGCCCTGCTCCGCGACCAAATCATTGAGCTGCGGGGTCAGAAATAAAGGACCTGGCGAAAAATCTTCGATTTTTCTGCCAAAAAGATTGCAGTCTGCTGCGCGCATAATTTTGCCGCAAGCGGCAAAATTCTACACTTGCAGCCTGAGCGGTATTTTTCCCCACGCACATGTCGCGGTGAAAAATGATCCCAATTTTTTGCCGCCTGCGGGCGGCAAACTCTGCGAGGCTTTTTAGGTACGCTTATAAAGAAAGAGAGACAGTATGCAGCACATACCGACTATGGACATACGCACGCTGGGGGACATCGGCTTTGACGGGCAGCTCCGGCGGGCCCTGGAGCCCAGCCAGGAATACGATGTGGAGAAATGGCTGTTTGTGCCGAACACCTACACAGAGTACCGATATATTTTGGGGACCCGGGGGGAAAACCCCCTGATCTGCATCGGCATCAACCCCTCCACCGCCCGACCCGGGGCCCTGGACCCCACCCTCAAGAGTGTGGAGCGGATCGCCCTGGGGAACGGGTTTGATTCCTTTATCATGTTCAATGTATACGCCCAGCGGGCTACCTCGCCGGATGACATGGAGTGGGTATTGAACGCCGAGCTGCACCGGGAAAATATGCGGGCCTTTGACTACATTTTGTCCCTTTCGGAGCGGCCCACGGTGTGGGCGGCCTGGGGGACCGTCATCGAAAAGCGGGACTACCTTTGGGACTGCCTGCAGGAGATGATTGCCATTGGCCAGGAGCATGGGGCCCGGTGGGTGAAGTGCGGACGGGTTTCGGCGGCGGGACATCCCCACCATCCGCTGTATCTGCGCGCGGACAGCCGGATCGAGGACTTTCCGGTGGAGGAATATGCGGCCCGGCGGCCTGCGGCAAAGAAAAAGAGAAAACGCGGAGACGTTTTATGAAAAAAAGCATTTCGTACATATTTATTTTGCTCAGCGGTATTTGCTGGGGCTGCATAGGGCTGTCCAACCGCATGCTGACCCAGATGGGCATGGGTCTGGGAAACCGGGTGTTCATGCGTAACTTCGGAACGCTGGTGGTGCTGACGGTGGTGTTCGGCCTGCTGCACCGGGAGGTATTTCGCATTAAGCTAAGGCACCTGCCTATTTTTCTGGGGTCGGGGCTGGTGAGCATTTTGCTTTTAAGCATTGTGTATTTCCAGTGTCAGACCCTGTGCTCCCTGTCGGTGGCGGCGATCCTGCTCTACCTGGCGCCGTCGTTTGTGGTGCTTATCTCGGCGGTGCTGTGGAAAACGCCCCTCACGGGGCGGAAGCTGGCGGCCCTGGGCATTTCGCTGGTGGGCTGCGTGCTGGTCAGCGGCGTTTTGGGCGGGGGCGCTACGGCCTCCCTGCCGGGCATCGCCCTGGGGGTGGCCTCGGGACTGTGCTATGCCAGCTACACGGTGTTCGCCCACTACGGCATGGCCCACTACAGCAGCTACACCATGATCTACTGGACCTTTTTGGTGGCAGGGCTGGGGTCGGTGCTTTTGGCGGACTTTTCGGCCTTGGGGCCGATTTTGCGGCAGCCTAAGGGGGCGCTGGGGTGCGTGCTGGTGATAGTGGTGTCCACGGCGCTGCCGTATTACCTGTATACCAAGGGCCTGGAGGGCGTGGAGAGTGGCCGGGCGTCCATCATCACCAACATCGAGCCGGTGGTGGAGTCGCTGATGGGCGTGGTGGTGTTTCACGAGAGAATGACCGGGTGGATGATCCTGGGCGTTGCGTGTGTGCTGGGCGCGGTGATGCTGCTGGCAAGCGGAAAGGAAGCGGATGGAGCGAAGCAGAGGGCTTGACGGCGGGGCGCTGAAGGGTATCGCGGCGGCGCTGATGCTCACGGACCATGTGGGGGCGATCCTGCTGCCGGAGGTGCTGGCCTTGCGGTGCGTGGGGCGGCTGGCGTTTCCCATTTTCGCGTTTTTTATCGCCGAGGGCTACGCCCATACCCGGGATTTTGGGAGATATTTCCGGCGGCTGGCAATTTTGGCGGTGGTGTCGGAGCTACCGTTTAACTTGGAAAACGGGGCGGTTTTCGACCTGACGCGGCAAAATGTGCTGTTCACTTTTTGCCTGGCGCTGCTTACGCTCCGGGGACTGGAGGCACTGGGCCGGGAGCGGGGTTTCGGACGCTGGTCGGGCTGCGGATTGGTGCTGGCGGCGGGCTTTGCCGCCGGGGAGCTGCTGAGGACAGACTACGGCGGCTGGGGCGTGGTGACCGTGGCGCTGCTGTACCTTTGCCGGGACGGAAAATATGCGAAGCTGTGGCTGCTTTTGGCCATGGCGGCGGTGAACGGACTGGGCATGGGGAGCCTGACGATGCCGGTTTTCGGCGGGGAGATGCCTATACAGATCTTCGCCGTGGCGGCGCTGCCGGTGATTTGGCTTTATAACGGGCAGGCGGGGCCGAAGGGCCTGCGCCGGGCATTTTATGTGTTTTATCCGGCCCATTTGCTGGTGCTGGAGGGAATTCGGACCTTGACATAAGGAGGAGCATTATGGCAAAGAATAAAGAGGAAAAAACCAATGTGATGCGCACATTGGAGCAGAAAAAGATCGCCTACACGGCAAAGACCTATCCCCACGGAGAGGGGGACGCCATCGACGGAGTCAGCGTGGCAAGGGCCGTGGGGCTGGAGCCGGAGATGGTGTTTAAGACCCTGGTGTGCAAGGGCGCGTCCAGGGGATACTATGTGTTTGACATCCCCGTGGCGGAGAACCTGGACCTGAAAAAGGCGGCCCGGGCCGTGGGGGAGAAGTCCGTTGCTATGCTGCCCCAGAAGGAGCTGCTGCCGCTTACGGGCTATGTACACGGCGGGTGCAGCCCGGTGGGAATGAAAAAGCAGTTTCCCACGGTGTTTCACGAGACGGCGGAGAGCCTTCCCCAGGTGGCGGTTTCGGCGGGAAAGATCGGATACCAGGTGGTGTGCGACCCAAAGGACCTGATGGCGCTGCTGCGGGCCGGGACGGCGGACCTTATTGTGGAGTGAAAGAGGAGAACGGATTGCCACGGGCGCAGAGCGCCCTCGCAATGACACCGTTACAAGAAGCGTGTGGAGCGGGCGGACAGAGTCGTCCGCCCCTACGGATGGGTTACAAGGGGCACGGTAGGCGGGCCGATGTAGGCATCGGCCCCTACGGATGGGTATCAAGAGGTGCGGTGGAGCGGGTCGTCGGGGACGCCGACCCCTACGCACGGTTGCAAGAAGTGCGGTAGAGCGGGCCGATGTGGGGAGCGAACTGAGCGCTGCCAGTGGCAGATGAAGCGAAGTGAGCGAGTGGCCGCGGTCAAAATTTCAAGCGTCCGCCGTAAGGCAGCGCGGAAATTCTGGGCACCGCAACAGAATCATCGGCCCCTACGGAAGGTTACAAGGAGCTCGGTGGGGCGGGCGACCGCGAGGGTCGCCCCTACGGATGGGAACATGCGGGTATGAGTTTGGGAACCAACGGAGGAATGGATATGAAAAAATGCGGATATTGTGGGAAAGAAGTTAAGGGTGAGCTGGATTTTTGCAGCGATGGGTGCGAGAAAAGCTATAAGGATGAAAATGAGAAGGATGAACGCAGAATCAAGTATTTTGCGGGCGGTATAGTCTTAGGCCTATTGGTCATTGCGGTCAGCGCGTTTACAAAGAGCGTTTTTATGGTGGGAATCGGCGTTATAATAATGGGGATTGTTGTGTTTTTACTGCCGTTTACCACGCCGGAGACCATTGCTTTTTTGGGGTACAAAAGGGCAAAGACCGCAGGCAGAATAGCAGGTATAGTATTGATAGCAGTCGGAATATGGGTAGGGCTCATTTGAGCCGAGAGCCTATATCTTTTTCAGCGCAAAGGAGAAACCATGCAGGATCATATTTTTGTTAAGGGCGCACGGGAGAATAATCTCAAGAATATTGATGTGACCATTCCCCGGGACAAGCTGGTGGTGATGACGGGGCTTTCCGGCAGCGGCAAGTCCTCCCTGGCCTTTGACACCATTTATGCCGAGGGACAGCGGCGGTATGTGGAGAGCCTGTCCAGCTATGCTCGGATGTTTTTGGGGCAGATGGATAAGCCCGATGTGGACTACATCGACGGGCTTTCCCCGGCGATTTCCATTGACCAAAAGACCACCAGCAAGAATCCCCGGTCCACCGTGGGTACGGTGACGGAGATTTACGACTATTTCCGGCTGCTGTGGGCCCGGGTGGGCACGCCCCACTGCCCTAAGTGCGGCAAGGAGATACGCCAGCAGACGGTGGACCAGATCATCGACCAGATTCTGGCTCTGCCCGAGGGGACCCGCATCCAGGTGCTGGCCCCGGTGGTGCGGGGGCGCAAGGGGGAGCACACCAAGGTGCTGGAGGACGCCCGGCGGGGCGGCTTTTCCCGGGTAAGGGTGGACGGACACCTCTACGAGCTGACGGAAGAAATCCCCCTGGAGAAGAACAAAAAGCACACGGTGGAGATCGTGGTGGACCGGCTCATTGTCCGGCCCGACATCCGCCAGCGGCTGACGGACTCCGTGGAGACGGCGGCGGGGCAGAGCGGAGGACTGGTGACGGTGAACCTCCTGCGGGAGGAGCGGGATCTGCAATTTTCCCAGAACTATGCCTGCGACGACTGCGGCATCTCCATTGAGGAGCTGACGCCCCGGATGTTCTCCTTTAACAGCCCCTTTGGCGCCTGCCCCACCTGCATGGGCCTGGGGATGCAGCTGAAGGCGGACCCGGCACTGATTATACCGGATGAGAACCTGTCCATTTTGGACGGGGCGGTGGTGGCCAGCGGATGGAACTCCATCCGCTCCGACGGCATCAGCCGGATGTATTTTGAGGCCCTGGCGAAAAAATATCACTTTGACCTGCGGACACCGGTGAAGAATTTGTCTCCGGAGGTGAAGAAGGTCATTTTCTACGGCACCGGGGACGAGAAATTGGAGCTGCACTACGACCAGCCCCGGGGCAAGGGCGTGCTGCACCAGGCCTTTGAGGGCCTGGCCAACAATGTGGAGCGGCGTTACCGGGACACCCAGAGCGACGCCAGCCGCAAGGAGCTGGAGGAGTACATGGGCGAGTGCCCCTGCCCGGCCTGCCAGGGACAGCGGCTGCGGCCGGAGGCCCTGGCGGTGACGGTGGGGGATATGTCCATCTACCGGGTAACGGACCTGTCTGTGGACCGGGCCATTGAGTTTTTTGACGGGCTGGTTTTGACGGAGACCCAGCAGATCATCGCGGCGCAGATATTGAAGGAGATACGGTCCCGGCTGCGGTTTTTGCAGTCGGTGGGACTGGGATACCTGACCCTCTCCCGGTCCAGCGGGACCCTCTCCGGCGGCGAGAGCCAGCGGATAAGGCTGGCCACCCAGATCGGCAGCAGCCTTATGGGGGTGCTGTATATTTTGGATGAGCCGTCCATCGGACTGCACCAGCGGGATAACGACAAGCTGCTCTCTACCCTGCGGAATCTCCGGGACCTGGGCAACACCCTCATTGTGGTGGAGCACGACGAGGACACCATGCGCGCGGCGGACTACCTCATCGACATCGGCCCCGGAGCGGGCAGCAATGGGGGCCGGGTGGTGGCCGCCGGGACCCCGGAGGAGGTCATGGCGAATCCGGACTCCCTGACGGGGCAGTATCTGTCCGGGAAGCGGTCTATCCCGGTACCGTCGGTGCGGCGAAAGGGCAACGGGCACAACCTCATTGTATACGGTGCGGCGGAGCACAACCTGAAAGACATGGATGTTTCTATTCCCCTGGGGACCTTCACCTGCGTCACCGGGGTCTCCGGCAGCGGGAAAAGCTCCCTGGTCAATGAGATTCTCTATAAAAAGCTGGGGGTGGAACTGAACCGTATGAAGGCCCATCCCGGAAAGCACAAGAAAATTACAGGCATGGAGTATCTGGACAAGGTGGTGGGCATCGACCAGAGCCCCATCGGGCGGACGCCCCGGTCTAACCCTGCCACCTATACCAATCTGTTCAACGAAATCCGGAATCTCTTTGCCTCCACCCAGGAGGCTAAGGCCCGGGGCTACGGGCCGGGGCGATTCTCCTTTAACACCAAGGGGGGCCGGTGCGAGGCCTGCTGCGGCGACGGCCTGCTGAAGATCGAGATGCATTTTTTGTCGGATGTATATGTGCCCTGCGAGGTGTGCCACGGCAAGCGCTACAACCGGGAGACCCTGGAGGTGCGCTACAAGGGGAAAAACATCTCTCAGGTACTGGACATGACCGTGGAGGAGGCACTGCCGTTTTTCGCGGCCCTGCCGAGGATCGCGGAGAAGCTGCAGACGCTGATGGATGTGGGCTTGGGCTATGTGAAGCTGGGCCAGTCCTCCACCACCCTCTCCGGCGGAGAGGCCCAGCGGGTGAAGCTGGCCACGGAGCTTTCCCGGCGGTCCACGGGCAGCACCTTTTACATCCTGGACGAGCCCACCACGGGTCTCCATGCGGAGGATGTGAAAAAGCTGCTGGAGGTTTTGCAGCGGCTGGTGGACGGAGGAAATACGGTGCTGGTCATCGAGCATAACCTGGATGTGATCAAGTCTGCGGACTGGCTCATTGACCTGGGCCCCGAGGGGGGCGTAGGCGGCGGCGAGATCGTGGCGGTGGGCACACCGGAGGAGGTGGCCCGGTGCGAAAAGTCCTATACCGGGCAATACCTGAAAAAGGTGCTGGAGAAATGACCCCATTGCCTTCGCCTGGCATACACTGGTGTGAGGTGATGACGGTGGACTGGATGGGAAACGGCGTGCTGGCATTTTTGGCGGCGGTGGGCATTGCGGCCCTGGTGTGGCTGGTGACGGGGGTACTCCTGCGCAGACGGCCGCCGGAGGTGCCGGCGGTGCTGGTGCTGCCTGCCTGCGGCGGCGCAGAGGCCCTGGAGGGCTGGGTCCGGGCGCTGCTGGAGGTGCGGGCCCAGCTGGGGCGATCGGCGGAAATTGCCGTGGTGGACTGCGGCCTCACGGCAGAGGGAGCGCGGCGGGTGCAGCTGCTGGCGCAGCGGTTTGATAAAATCATGGTGCTGGACCGGGGTGAGCTGGACCGGATCATAGAGTAGAGAGGATAAGCCATGGGTGAGCGATGCACAGTGGAGGGAACCGTACAGTCGGTGGTCTTCCAGAATGAGGAAAACGGGTACACGGTGCTCTCCCTGCTGACGGAGCAGGGAGAGGTGGTAACGGTGGTGGGGTGCATCCCCTATGCCGCCCCCGGCGAGGGAATGACCGTTACGGGGGTGTGGATCACCCACCCGCTGTACGGGCCCCAGATCACCTGCGAGCAGGTGGAGCGGCGTATGCCCCGGGAGGAAGAGGAGATCGTCAGCTATCTGGCCTCCGGCATCCTCAAGGGGGTGGGACAGGCCACGGCGGAGCGGCTGGTGGAGCGATTCGGCACGGATACGCTCCGGGTGCTGGAGGAGGAGCCGGAGCGGCTCAGCCAAATAAAGGGCATTACAGCCAAAAAGGCCATGGAACTATCCAAGGCATTTCGGGAATTGACGGGCCTGCGGCGGACCATGGAGTTTATGGCCCGGTATGACCTGCCGGTGCATCTGGCGGTGCAGGCCCATAGGGTCTATGGGGCCCAGGCCCTGCAAAGGCTCCGGGAGGACCCGTATCTGCTCGCCGGGCAGAGCTTCGGGGTGGAGTTTTCCCGGGCGGACGAGATGGCCCTGAGCATGGGCTTTGACGGCGACAGCCCCTGCCGCACCCAGGCGGCGCTGCTGTATGAATTGCAGCACAACCAGGGAAACGGCCATGTGTTTTTGCCCCGGGAAAAGCTCCTGTGGGCGGCGGCACAGCTGATCGGTCTGCCGCCGGACCGGGTGGAGATGTGCCTGGATACCATGGTGGAGCAGGGAGCCATCCGCCAGGAGCAGGTGGCGGGTGTCCTGGGTTGCTACACCCCGGAGCTATATGAGGCGGAGTGCTTTGTGGCAAATAAGCTGCTGAGCATGCTGCGCTTCCCCTATGGAAAGGTCCGGGGCGTGGACGGTGTCATTGAGGAAATGGAAATGACCCAGGGCATCCGCTATGCGCCGCTGCAAAGGGAGGCGGTGACCCTTGCGGCCCAGTCCGGGGTGCTGCTGCTCACCGGCGGACCCGGCACGGGCAAGACTACGGCGACCCGGGCCATTGTGCATTTGTTTGAAAAAATGGGGCTGGACATTCTGCTCCTGGCACCTACGGGACGGGCGGCCAAGCGAATGGGAGAGCTGTGTGAGCGGGAGGCTCAGACCATCCACCGGTGTCTGGGCATGAGCTACAACGACCTGACGGGCCGGGTGACCTACAAAAAGGGGGAGAGCGACCCCCTGGAGGCGGAGGCCGTGCTGGTGGACGAGATGAGCATGGTGGACCTGCCGCTGATGCAGGCGCTGCTCTCGGCTCTGCGGCCCGGATGCAGGCTGGTGATGATCGGCGACGCGGATCAGCTCCCCTCGGTGGGGGCGGGGAATGTGTTCAGCGATCTCATTCGCAGCGGACGGATTCCTTTGGTTGCCCTGAAAGAGGTTTTCCGCCAGGCGGACAAGTCCTATATTATCCGCAACGCCCACCTGGTCAACGGCGGCATCGGGCCGGACCTGAAAACCAACCAAGGGGACTTTTTCTTCCTGTGCCGCCGGGTGCCGGAGCGAATGGTGAGTACGGTGGTGGAGCTGTGCAAGACCCGGCTGCCGGAAAAAATGGGTATTGCCCCGGAGGACATCCAGGTGCTGACCCCCACCCGCAGGGGCGAGTGCGGCACGGTGCAGCTGAACCGCTGCCTCCAGGCGGCGCTGAACCCGCCGTCCCGGACAAAGAACGAAAAGCAGTTCGGTGACCTCATTTTCCGGGAGGGCGACCGGGTGATGCAGACCAAAAACAACTACGATGTGCTGTGGGAAAAGGACGACGGCACCATGGGCGCCGGCATCTTTAACGGCGATGTGGGCACTGTGGAGGAGATAGACCCCTCCGGGGAGCTGATGACCCTGCGGTTTGACGACCGCACCGTGGGCTACACCGCGGACATGCTGAATCAGCTGGACATGGCCTACGCCATTACGGTACATAAGGCCCAAGGGAGCGAATACAAGGCGGTGATCCTGCTGGCAGCTCCGGCGGCGCCGGGACTGCTGGTGCGGGGGGTGCTGTATACGGCTATGACCCGGGCTCGGGAGCTGCTGATCATAGTAGGGGACGACACCATTCCCGGACAGATGGCGGAAAATGACCGCCGCACGCGCCGGTACAGCGGCCTGCGCCGGAGACTGAAAGAGGGAGGGACGGAAGCGTGAGCATAACAGACTTGAACGAGGCCTTAGACAAGGCGGAGCGGGGCATACTGAACTTTTTCCTGCCGCGGCGGTGCCCCTTTTGCGGGGCGGTGACGGGGAAGGACCTGCTGTGCGATAAGTGTGAAAAATCCCTGCCCTATACCGGAGAGCGGGCGGTGGAGGAGGCGGGCTTTGCCCGGTGCGCCGCGCCCCTCTACTATGACGGCTCGGTGCGAAAGGCCATTCTGGATTTCAAATTCGGGCGGAAAATGGGGGCCGTGTCCTGCTTCGGACAGATGATGGCCCAGTGCGCGGCGGAGAATTTTTCCGGCGAATTTGACGCCGTTACCTGGGTACCGGTAAGCAAAAGACGGCTTAAAAAGCGGGGCTTTGACCAGGCCCGCTATCTGGCTGCGTCCCTGTGCGTGGACTGGCACACGGAGCCCCTGGAGACCCTGCGCAAGGTGGTGGACAACCCCGCCCAGTCGGGCATGGAGAGCCACGAGGAGCGCCGGGCCAATGTGCTGGGCGTATACGAGCCGGTGCAGCCGGAGCGGTTTGCGGGGAAGCGGCTGCTGCTCATTGATGACATCCGCACCACCGGAGCCACCCTGGCTGAGTGCGTACGGGTGCTGAAGGAGGCCGGGGCCAAGGAGGTGCTGTGCCTGACTCTGGCGGCTGCGGAGGAAAAGAAGTAAGATGCAGACCCGGGCTTTTTTGGAGGCGGTCTCGTCGGTGGGCGTTTTCCTGCTGCTGACGATACCGGGCTACCTTTTTACAAAAAAGAAAATTTTACAGAGCCGGCAGGTGGAGGGACTGTCCTCGGTGCTGGTGAATTTTCTGTGGCCGGCCATGGTGGTGGACGCTATGGCTCGGGTGCAGGCCGACCGGGAGCTGGTGCGGCAGGCGGGCCAGGCGGCGGTGTGGGCGCTGGTAATCATTGCCCTGGGGGCGGCGTGCGCATGGATCTGGCTGAAGGCGGGTAAAATAGGAGGTGTGCCCGGGGGCATCCTCCTCTTTGCCGCCGCCTTTGCCAATACGGGGCTCATCGGTATGCCTCTTATCCGGCTTTTGCTGGGGGAGGAGATGCTGTTTTTGGCCTCCATTGTGGAGCTGGTAAACGATGTGCTGATCTTCACGGTGGGCATTCTGCTGATCCAGACCGGGTGCGGACGGCCCCGGCGCACAGCCCTGGGGGGATTGTTATCCCCGGGACTGGCGGGGGTGGCCATAGGCTTTTTCCTGTTCGCCACGGGGCTGAGGCTGCCGGAATTTGTGGCCAAGGCCCTGTCTATGGCAGCAGACGCCACGGCGCCCATGGTGCTGTTTTTAGTGGGGGCGCAGCTGGGCGAGGGGGATCTGCGTACCCTGGTCCGGGACGGGAAGGCCTGGGCTCTGACGGCCCTGCGTCTGGTCCTTATCCCGGCGGCGGTGCTGGGACTTTGGCGGCTGTGCATAGGGGAGCTGACGGCGGCGGGGCAGACCCTGCTGCTACTTTCGGCCATGCCCTGCGGGAGCTGCTGCGCCCTGTTCACCCGGCAATACGGCGGGGACTGGGGACTGGCTACCCGGTGCGTGATGCTCTCCACCCTGTGCGCGGCGGTGACGGTGCCCCTGTGGCTGCTGGTGACTATTTTGTAAATAAACGGGAACAATTTGAAAAAATAAAAGAGAATCCCTTGCAAAATGGAAAGAGACACTCTATAATACTACCTTAGGTAAGAATCGGCGGATTTCGCCGCGACCATATTTTGACGAAACGATGAGGTGCAAAGCTATGTGTGCATGGGCAAAGGATATTGGTATTGATTTGGGAACGGCTTCCGTTCTGGTGTATGTGAAGGGCAAGGGCATCGTGCTCAACGAGCCGTCAGTGGTGGCCATCGACAAAAACAGCGGCAAGCTGCTGAAGGTAGGCGCCGACGCCCAGGCTATGCTGGGCCGTACCCCCGGAAACATCGTGGCCATTCGTCCCCTGCGGGAGGGCGTTATCTCCGACTACGACATGACCGAGCGGATGCTCAAGGAGTTTATGCGCAAAATTTCCGGCGGCAGCAGCTTCTTCTTTAAGCCCCGGCTTATTATCTGCGTGCCCTCCGGCATCACCGAGGTAGAAGAGCGCGCCGTGGTGGATGCGGGTATCCAGGCGGGCGCACGGCGGGTGTACCTCATTGAGGAGCCTGTGGCGGCTGCCATCGGCGCGGGCATCGACATCGCCCTGCCCGACGGCCACATGGTGGTGGACATCGGCGGCGGTACCAGCGATATTGCGGTGATCAGCCTGTCCGGTGTGGTGGAATCTGCCTCTATCAAGGTGGCCGGCGACCAGTTCAACGAGGCCGTGGTGAAGTATATGCGCCGCAAGCACAATGTGCTGGTAGGCGAGCGCACCGCCGAGCAGATGAAGATCGAGATCGGCTGCGTCTATCCCCAGGAGGAGGACGCCAGCATTGATGTGAAGGGCCGCTGCCTAGTGACGGGCCTGCCCAAGACCATTACCGTACACGCCTCCGAGATGCTGGAGGCCTTTGAGGAGCCGGTGGAGCGCATTTTGGAGGCTATCCACAGCGTGCTGGAGCGCACGCCCCCGGAGCTGGTGGGCGACATCTCCAACAACGGCATCGTCATGACCGGCGGCGGCAGCCTGGTGAAGGGCTTTGACAAGCTGGTGGAGGCCCGGACCGGCATTCACACCCAGGTGGCCGAGGATGCCATCTCCTGCGTGGCCGAGGGCACCGGCAAGAGCCTGGAGTCCCTGAACGCCATGCAGGATGGCACGGTGAACCTCTCCCGTCGGCGGCAGATGAACTAAAAGCTGCTGGCGAAAATCCTGCAGAGAACGGATTGCCACAGCCGGTGTGCGCACCGGCCTGGCAATGACAAGTTTCATTAAAATACAAAGCGTCACAAGGTTTTTTCCCTTGTGGCGCTTTTTTGGAGGATTTATGGCTTGTTATTTATGGCCGGACGGAGTATGATACAGGTGGAGAGAGGTTCTCCGTGTGAAGAAAAATAGGAGGAGCTAATATGAAGTTTTCAACGAAAGTGGAAAAGTGCGGCCTTTCCCCCATGCGCAAGTTCCATCCCTATGCGGTGGCGGCCCAGGAAAAAGGCAAGAAGATCTATCATTTGAACATCGGACAGCCCGACATTGAGACGCCCAAGGCCTATTTTGACGCGGTGAAGCATTTCGACCAGCCGGTGCTGGAGTATGCCCCGTCCCCCGGCGTGCCGGAGCTCATCGAGGCCATCCGTGGCTACTACGCCAAGCTGAATATGCATTTTGCACCGGAGGATATTCTCATTACCAACGGCGGCTCCGAGGCCCTGCAGATCGCCATGAACTGCATTCTGGATGACGGGGACGAGATTCTCATTCCCGAGCCGTTTTATCCCAACTATAACACTATGGTCTGCACCTGCGGCGCGTCCATCCATCCCATTCCCACCAAGCCCGAGGAGGGCTACCACTACGCCGACCGCAAGAAGATCGAGGCGGAGATCAATGAGCATACCCGGGCCATTATGTGTACCAATCCCGGCAACCCCACCGGCACCGTGCTGACCCCGGAGGAGATGCGCATGATGGTGGACATTGCCAAGGAGCATGGCCTGTTCATCATCGGCGACGAGGCCTACCGGGAGTTCGTGTACGCCGGGGAGCCGCTGCAGTCTCTGGGTGAATTTGAGGACGCGGCGGAGAATGTCATTGTTATCGACACCGTTTCCAAGCGCTTTTCCGCCTGCGGCGCACGCATTGGCTGCCTCATTTCCCGGAATAAGGAGCTGATGGCCCACGCCATGAAGTACGCCCAGTGCCGTCTGTGCGTGCCCACCATCGACCAGGTGGCCTCCGCCGCCCTGTACGATGTGGGACCGGTGTATTTCGCCGCCGTCCGGGACGAGTACAAGCGCCGCCGGGACACGGTGATGCGCAAGCTGAAGGAGATCCCCGGGGTGGTGTGCGAGTGCCCCAAGGGCGCGTTTTATGCCATGGCCGCCCTGCCGGTGGACGACGCGGAGAAGTTCCAGATCTGGCTGCTGGAGCACTTCGACGACCACGGTGACACGGTGATGTTTGCCCCCGGCGGCGGATTCTACGCCACCCCAGGCAAGGGCGTCAACGAAATTCGCATTGCCTATGTTCTCAAGCAGGCGGATCTGGAGCGGGCTATGGATTTGCTGGCCCTGGGCATTCAGGCCTATAACAACAGATAATTTTTGCAGAATTGGGAAGGACGGACGCTTGTGGGGCGTCCGTCCTTTTGCGTGGGGCAGTGTATGCGGCGGGGTGCGGGCTCCCCGCCCTGCGCGATACAAGGAGTGCGGTGCGCCGAAAAGGTTATCCCCGCAGGGGAGTACGGATTGCCACAGCCAGTGCGCGCACTGGCTTCGCAATGACAGGGTTTTTGCATGGGGTGCGGTGGATTTCCTGGTGGTGCGTAGGGGAGGGGCTCTGCCCCTCCCGCACGGGTAGCGCTTCGACGATTTTCTCTGACATCGTTCACTGACTTCGCAATGACACATTACTTTGCCGGGAATGTCCCCTTGTTTTTTGCCGCGATAAAGGATATACTTATTATAAATTTACAGATCAAACAGGAGGGAGCCGTATGTTTCAGGGCTATACACAGGAGACGGTGGACTTTATGTGGGGTATCCGCTTTAACAATGAGCGGGGCTGGTTTTTGGAGCATAAGCAGCAGTATCAGACCCAGCTTTTGGAGCCCACCCGGGCTTTGGGAGAGCAGGTCTATGAGGGCGTGCAGGCGATGCTGCCCCGGGAGCCGCTGATGCTGAAAACAAGCCGCATTTATCGGGATGCCCGGCGGCTTTTCGGTCGGGGCCCCTACAAGGACCACCTGTGGTTCTGCGTGCGCACCGGGGACAAGGACTGGACCGGTCGGCCCACCTTTTATTTCGAGATCGCGCCGGAGTATTACAGCTACGGCATGGGCTTTTGGCAGGCTCCGGCGGAGTTGATGGAGGCATTTCGCCGGGATCTGCAGGCGCATCCGGCGAAATTTGAGAAGCTGGTGCGGGGCTTTGAAAAGCAGGACATTTTCACCCTCAATGGCGACAGCTACGCTCGCAGTAGGGGGGAGATCAGCGACCGTCTGCGGCCCTGGTTCCAGAAAAAATCCATCACCCTCAGCCACGAGCTGCCCTTGGACGAGAAAATTTTTCATCCGGAGCTGGCGGAGGAAATTTTGGAGAATTTCAAGATGCTGGTGCCCTTTTACAGGTATTTTGCCGGACTGTGCGCCTCGGTAACCCATGGGCAGCAGAGGGAAGAAATCTAATTTTTGTACAGAAAGATAAAACTTGACGGCTTTTTTTGTTAAAAAAGGAGAGAGACAGCCGTTGACAAGGAAGCGGGACATCTGTTATAATAACCGCAGTAAATCCCTGATAACTGAATACCTTATCAAGAGTGGTTGAGGGAACGGCCCGATGAAACCACGGCAACCTGCATTGCAAGGTGCCAAATCCGACGAGTATGCTGAATGCGGAAGTGATAGTCCCGCATTCGTCCTTCGACAGATGAGGAGCGATTTTGAAGCACGATCCGTCGAACGCCGGAGCGTGTTTTTTTCATAGCTCCGAACCACATTGATTGACAAGGGCAAGCGCACTTTTTTTGCCCGCCAGTCGATGCTATCGTATGGGATTTGCAAATATTATGCGAAAAGGAGCAAAAAATCATGGCAAGAAGATTATTCACATCCGAATCCGTTACCGAGGGGCATCCCGATAAGATCTGCGATCAGATCTCCGATGCCGTTTTGGACGCGATTTTGGAGAAGGACCCCCATGGCCGCGTGGCCTGCGAGACCTGCGCCTCCACGGGCTTGATCCACATTATGGGCGAGATCACCACCAACTGCTATGTGGACATCCCTAAGATCGCCCGCCAGGTGGTGCTGGACATCGGCTACGACCGGGCCAAGTACGGCTTCGACGGCCACACCTGTGCCGTCATCACCAATATCGACGAGCAGAGCGGCGACATCGCTCTGGGCGTAGATAAGAGCCTGGAGGCGAAGAGCTCCGGCGATGCCGCTCTGGACAACGGCGCCGGCGACCAGGGTATGATGTTCGGCTACGCCTGCAATGAGACCCCGGAGCTGATGCCCCTGGCTATCTCCATTGCGCAGAAAATGGCCAAGCGCCTGACGGATGTGCGCAAGCAGGGGCTGGTGGACTATCTGCGTCCCGATGGCAAGACCCAGATCACCGTGGAATACGATGAGAGCGGCAAGCCCGTTCGGGTGGACACCGTGGTGCTGTCTACCCAGCACGCCGCGGAGGCATCTTTGGAGCAGATTCGCGAGGATATGATCCAGCTGGTCATCAAGCCCACCGTGCCCGCCGATCTGCTGGACGAGAACACCAAGATCTATGTGAACCCCACCGGCCGATTCGTTATCGGCGGTCCCCAGGGCGATAGCGGCCTCACCGGACGCAAGATCATCGTGGACACCTACGGCGGCAGCGCACCCCACGGCGGCGGCGCCTTCTCCGGCAAGGACCCCACCAAGGTGGACCGCAGTGCCGCATACGCAGCCCGTTGGGTGGCCAAGAATGTAGTGGCTGCGGGCCTGGCGGATCGGTGCCAGGTGCAGCTGGCCTACGCCATCGGTGTGGCCCGGCCCGTAAGCGTGCTGGTGGAGACCTTCGGTACCGGTAAGGTGTCCGACGATAAGCTGGAGGAAGCTGTGGAGAAGGTATTTGACCTGCGGCCCACGGCTATCATCCGCGATCTGGATCTGCAAAAGCCTATCTACCGTAAGCTGGCGGCCTACGGCCATATGGGCCGGGAGGACCTGGGCGTGGCTTGGGAAAAGACCGATCGGGTGGACGAGCTGAAGGCGGCGCTAGGGCTGTAATCCGGCAGGGAGGAAAAGCCTCCGGAATATAAAAGACAACAGGGCAAATTTTCCCCTTGCAAGCGGGAGAAAAAGCTGGTATAGTAGATACGCCGCCCGGAAGCGGGCGGCGTATCTTTATCCGGGTATAGCGAAGTTGATGTATCGCGCCTGGTTTGGGAGTGCGTAGACCCTATCCATGCGCGGCTTGGACAAAAGCCCGGAAGGCCTTACAACACGGGCGATAGCGGGTTTTCCTCCGGTTGCCGAAAACGGCACAAAATCGCCTTTGACCACAGGAATGACCACAGACAGAAAAATCTTTATTTTTACCCCTCGCCGTGGTATCATGGCAGAAATTGAATATCCGGGTGTGGCTCAACTGGTAGGGCGCGACATTTGGGAGTGCCGTGGCGGTATCCGGGTCAGGTCATGGCAAAACGCCGCAAAGCCTTGCAGCACCTGCGTTTACGGGACTTTCCCCGGTTGCTGAAGGCGGCACAAAAGCGGTTTTGACCACATAAATGACCACAGACAGAAAAAACTTTCAATCGCACAAATTTTGTGCTATAATGGTTCAAAATCAAATATCCGGGTATAGCGCAGTTGGTAGCGCGCTTGATTTGGGTTCAAGAGGCCGAGCGTTCGAATCGCTCTACTCGGACCAGATGAATGAACCCCTCTTTTCGAACATTTTTATCGAAAAGAGGGGCTTTTCTACTTGGAAAGCCTTGCGGTATAAGGGTTTCCTGAGTTTACATTTAATAAACGCTCCTGCAAAAATCCCCAAATGTCAAACTATTATTGAACGAAACTCGTTTTTTGAATGATTTTTTCGAAAAACGGGTTTCTTCTTTTGGTAAAGCCTTGCAGGGTCAGGTTTTCCCTATTATACATTTTGGGGAGGATATTTCAAAACTCCAGAAGCGCAATAGTAAAATGTGTGAGGTACCTAAGCATGTAAGCGCATTCGGTTGCAAACAGAGTGACTCTGAGCTATAATATTCTTAAAGAAAAATGTCAATCCCGTATAAAGAATGCTATTTGCAATCAGGCTAATTTGGGGGAAGGAAAATGCTTATTGACAGAGTAATGAGCTTTTGCGATTCAGAATATAGAAACGCACACAGAAATACCCGATGTGAGGATTGCTTACACACAGGTGATTGCTCCAGAAATTGTAAAGACTGCCTTGAAGAAATTCATTATCCATCACGGCATCCGAACGGAAAGAAATTTTATGATTGTCCTCATTTAATAAACTTTTATGTGTGTGACTATGCGTACAAATATGCTACAGAAATCTATTATCTATTGCAAAAAAGCGACGCTCTTGCAGAAATAGAGCATTACAGTATATTTTCGATTGGCTGTGGTGCCTGTCCCGATTTGATGGCTTTTGAACTCTATTTGCAAAGGAATGCTCCGGGTAAAACATTGGAGTACCGGGGCATTGATAAAAACCCGTTATGGGAGTCTATCCACAACCAAGTGCTACAATATACCACAGCGGACATTACATATATCAATTTGTCTACCGAAGATGCATTTACATTTCTTGAGCAATTTGCGGTCGGAGACATTAATGTGCTGGTTTTGCAGTATATCATTTCAGCGCTGTACGTTTCAAAAGGTCCATGCGCGGTGGATAAGTTGTTCGATTTGATTATCGACAGCATTGTAAAGCATAAGAATGCTTCGGAGCCGTTTGTTATTCTGGTCAATGATGTTAATAGCAATAATATGGGCAGAGACTTGTTTCTGAGCCTTGTAACAAAATTGCAATTGGCAGAATTCCGTGTGAGTTACGATCAATATTATTTTGATAAAAACATTCAGGTTGAAGCGCAACGTTATGGTACAAGGCATGAAAAAAGTGTTGCAATGAATGAGGCAACGGCGAGAAGATATTGCCAGTATGAGCCTTGGCAGTTTTGTACAAGCGCTCAATTATTGATTGAGATAGGAGGGGATGATGAATGATAGTGAGCGCAAGCCGCCGTACAGACATCCCTTCATATTATTCAGAATGGTTTGTAAACCGAATAAAAGAAGGATTTGTATATGCAAGAAATCCGATGAACATCCATCAAATAAGCAAAATCGCTCTCTCAACCGAAGTAGTCGATGGTATTGTTTTTTGGACAAAAAATCCTTTGCCAATAATGGATAAACTCCACATTTTGGATAGATACATGTATTATTTCCAGTTTACTGTTAACTCGTATGCCCAAGATATTGAGCCAAATGTACCAAATAAAAATGATATAATCATTCCGGCATTTAGAGACTTGTCAAAAAATCTTGGTGCGGACCGCGTTATTTGGCGGTATGATCCCATTTTGCTGACAGAAAAGTATACTGTTGACTACCATGTAACATACTTCGAAGAAATAGCAAAACGCTTATCTGGGTACACAAACAAGTGCATTATAAGCTTTGTGGATATGTACCGCAATACGCAAGGAAATATGAAAGCGTTCGGCTTACTCCCTCTGGGGACTAAGGAAATGCTTGAATTAGCACAGCGTCTGGTAGCAATCGCGGAAAAGTATCATATAATAGTTGAATCCTGTGCAGAAAAGATTAACTTAGAGCAGTTTGGCATTGCACATGGACACTGCATTGATTGTGGATTGTTTGAAAAATTATTGGGATGTAAACTGAATCTGGATAAAGACAAGAATCAAAGGGAAGAGTGTGGATGCATGGCGAGCATTGATATTGGTATGTATAACACCTGTAGAAATGGTTGTCGATATTGTTATGCAAATTACAGTGCAAAAACAGTTGAGCGATTGTGTTCTTTGCACGATCCGTTATCTCCGTTGATTTCTGGTATAGTTGGACCAGATGATGTCGTGAAAGAACGATTGGTAAGGTCTTGCAAACAATGCCAAATGGATTTGTTTTGAAACATAAAACTATTGCTGAGGAAGGGTAATAGAGTTTCACATGTTTGAATGCTCGTTTCAACGAAATCTCGTGGCGTCTATAGTGTTGGGATTACACAAAAAACCTCTGAAATCAGTCAATTTCAGAGGTTTTTTCTTGTTCCTTGTTTATTGCGGCGCAGAATATGAACAAATTGGATTTGAAGGGGGATGCTACGTTTAAGGCACCCCCTTTTCTATCTCTTTTTCTTACCATCAAGAGTTTTCCTAATTTTCTGCATATGCCTCTTTGTGTCACGCGTGATTGCTTCGTTGGAACCATATTCCCTTTCGGCACGTGATACATATGTCAGGAAATTTCCGGGTTTTCCATCAGCCCCGCGTTCTGAGTAGCGTCGATACAGGTTTTCACAACTGATATGCTTCCCCGCAGGTGTATAACCACCAGCCTTGGCAATGTTATTTGCTTTCCGGTACATACGGTAATAATATTTCGAAATTGTTTTCGCCCGGATTGAGACTTGTCTGCCGTCAAATGTAAAACCAAGGAAATTGATGAATCTACTGCTGCCATCTGCTTCCGCATGAAACTGTTTTCCGCAATTTTCTAACTCGCCATCAGCATAATGAAAATATTGAGTTTTGCTCTGCTCCAAGGTTAGCCTTGGTGCAGTTTTAAGCAGTGTATGGATCTTTCCAAAGGCTTCAGCAGCATTGAGTTCAGCAACATCTGGAAGGATGATAATAAAGTCGTCGCTATACCGCATATACTTGCCGCCAAGGCCCAAAATCATATCATTAATAAGTTTATCGACTTCAAGCATATATACATTGGCGAGAGTAGCACTTATGGGGGAACCTTGAGGAATCCCATAATGATTTGCATTTTTCACAATATGGGATCGGTTCTCTTTAAACTGCCTCGGCATAAGGACACGCACTTGACTATTTAAGTTTTTTCGTCCAGCCCAGTCATCGCTAAGCCCATTGAGAGCGAGCAAATCTGTCAGTTCCCACTTACTGTAGGCAGTAACATTTTTAAACACGCTGTAATGATCATCGGGTAAGCGGTCGCATTTCAACAACGAACACCATTGCCGTTTCAGATAATCATGGTCAAGGTTATCGAAGAAATGCGTAAAATCGCCAATCATCACATAACATCTTCCGAGTTCCTTGATATAATCAAAGGCCCGTTTCGAAAAATAGATGTTACTTTTATGAAGGTCAGTACGATAGGCTACCGCAACATCGGATGTTCCATCGATTCGAACCCTTTCGTTATAGAGCTCATTCAACATAAAACTGTAATACTGGTAGATACAGCGGTCAATGTGAGCTGCATAACAAATATCCCGAGTTTTTACTCGCGGTCCCTTTGTTTTATTGAATTTAATTGTCTTGATCTGATAATGAATAAAAGGATAGAAGCCATGCGCGGCCACTTTATGTGAATTTGAGATATAGAATTTCTGTTTCCCTATATCGGTACGCAAATCAAAATGCGCATAGGGCTTCTTGCTTCTTTTAACCGTATTCTCAGAATTCAGCCAATCGTGTGGTGTCATAAAATCTCCTAAAATTTGCAATATCCACCGACACGGAGGATAGCGTTCCTAAGTCGGTGGATATACAGGTTTACGTGGTCTCTCGTAGCACCAAATCGGCGTGTGTCTGAGCTACCAGCTATCCAGTTCTCGCAATTCTCGACTGTGATATAATCGAGTGGGAGGTGTTTGTCTTCACCGTAATGTGTCTTGCAGCTCTGACAGCCGAATCGGCGTCAATCTGGTCAACAGCAGTCCAGGAATTCCTCATTGGAATCTTACTGGAGGGCTTGACAACAATCCCGTTCCTCTACACCTATATGTAGAGCAAAATTATTATAGCACAAGTTCCTCAATAAAACAACTGGCACTCTCCGTGCTCAAGTGCTAAACGCAGAAGTTTTACAGATTATTCATACTTGGGAAATGTTTCACCGCCCTGGGTACCGATTACTTGGTACTCAGGGCGGTTCACTTCCCCTTCTTCGCCCGCTTTCCTTTCTTCCCCTCCGGTGGCTGCCCATCGCCCTCACCCAGATCCTTCAGCCGCTGCGCCTCCGCGATCTCCGCTTTCATCTCTACGATCAGTGCCCTGAGCTTCTCCTCGCACTCCTCGCGGGTGTGTGCATAGACATTGCGGGCGTGCTTTTTACCGTCGGGCCATTTGGGAGAGTAGCGGCCTTCAAACAGATGGTCGTTGATCTTGCTGACACAGCCGGTACCGGATCTGCGCTTGCGACCCACGTAGGGCTTGAAATCGGTCATACGCGGCTTTTCCGCCTGGGCCAGGGCAGTTTCCTGCCCCGGCTCTGAAGTGTCCCCCTGCGGTGCCGCCTTGCCGATGCCGCGGTCGATGTTGACGGCGGCTGCGCGCTGCATATCGCCGGTGATGTGGGTATAGATGTCCAGTGTGGTGGCCGCCGACACATGACCCAGCATGGCGGAAAGCGTTTTTACATCCATACCGTTCTCCAGCGCCAGCGTCGCGAATGTATGCCCTTACGGTATAATTACGACAAACCGGAAAAGCCCCGTATATCAAGGGCTTTCGGTTATCTGGCAAGGTTTTTCATCCTTTTCCAAACCGAAAAATCGAGCCGCGAAGTAGTTATATCGTAGGGGGTGTTATAGTAACGACAAAAATAAAATACCGTTTGGGCAGGCTGTCAGCCCGTCCAAGAAATCAGGACATTTCCTCTGAAAAGAAGAAATGTCCTTTTTTTGTACCCAAAATCAGATGCCGACAGGAGGAACACAATGCCTGAAAAAACCGTGCAGAAGGAACCGGGCAAAAAGCCCGCGCCATCCAAAAAGCCGAAACCACAGCAGGAAGTGGTCGTTCAGATTCCACTCTCCGAGCTGCATCCGTTCCCGGATCATCCCTTTCAGGTGCGGGAGGATGCGTCCATGCAGGAAACCGCCGAAAGCGTCAAGGAATACGGCGTCCTCGTCCCCGCGCTGGCGCGGCCACGGGAGGACGGCGGCTATGAGCTGATCGCAGGCCATCGCCGCAAACACGCCTGCGAGCTGGCAGGACTGGCCACCATGCCGGTTATTGTCCGTGACATTGACCGGGACGCTGCCACCATCATCATGGTGGACAGCAACCT